>SDBV01003191.1_pt1 | contig 24402 bp, 21 predicted proteins | sample 2277081 | NCBI WGS metagenome assembly SDBV01 (sample SAMN10402039, study PRJNA504765) | marine sediment metagenome | isolation source: marine sediment core GS10_PC15, 223 cmbsf | place: Arctic Ocean: Southern Knipovich Ridge | collected 2010 | reverse complement strand
TTCTTGAATGCTTGTAGCTTCATAGTAATTACTCCCAATTATTAAAGCGCATCTTTGCCGGTTTCACCGGTGCGAATACGGATGACTTGTTCAAGATCGGATACGAAGATCTTGCCATCGCCAATCTTGTCGGTCTTGGCAGCCTTGATGATGGCTTCTGTGACCTGATCGACCTGGTTCGCCTCAACAGCGGCTTCGAGTTTTACCTTGGGCAGAAAATCAACTACGTATTCCGCGCCACGATAAAGTTCCGTGTGCCCTTTCTGACGGCCGAAACCCTTTACTTCAGTAACGGTAATGCCTTGCACACCGACTTCAGCAAGTGCGTCGCGCACGTCATCCAGCTTGAAGGGCTTGATGATAGCTGTGACTATCTTCATGGAGTTTTCTCCTTCTGGTTAACAAAAAAAGGTGCCCGTTTGGCCGGCACCTTTAAATGAGATTCAAGTTACATGGACTTTCCAACGCTGACAAAAAATACACTTGTATCTTTGTTGACATAGGTAGCGCCAAGATCCAGCCCACCAGCGCTTGTGGCGACACCTAATGAATAATCCAACGTTGCGCCTTCGGCCTGACCGACGTGTAGATCAAGGCTGGTTCCTTTTGCGAGCTCAAAGGAGTAACCAGCTTCAACGTAGTATGCCGTTGGTGCGTCAATTTTGTAGGAGGCCATCAATGACACCGGCCCAACATCACCACCAACATTCACTTCATAGAAATTAGCTGCTGTCTGACCAGGGTAGTAATAGTAGATTGCCCCCGCACTAACTGGACCAAAATTGTAGGAACCATAGAAATCGATTTCGGTACCGCCCGTTACGGCCGAGCCCCAGGTTCCAAAAGAAAATTTATCTTTCTCCCAATCCAGCCCACCTTGTAAGGCAGGCTCATTGCCAGTTTGGGTGTCACCACGCCATACGTAATCCGATACGAAGCTAACGTTTCCACTCGGACCCGCGGCCATCGCAGGAGCTCCTATACCGGCACCGGCGATAACGCCAGCAGCGATAAGGGTTGCAGTCAATTTTTTCATCTTTCTCTCCTAGTGTGAGTAAATTGCTTTAATTTAGTAAACAAATTTCAGAGCGTCCCTGTTAATGGATTGCTCCGATGGAGGCTAATAAAGCAGTATGTGTGCCAAAAGATATAAAGATGTATAATCAGTAAGTTACAACTATTTGACGTGATCCATATGGGATTTACGCACCAACTTGGCTCACAGTTAATCCGCCAATGCACCATAATAGCGCGCGCCATTCTGAGTACTTTCCGCCAATACGATTGCAGGTCGCGACGCGCTGTGACTGCGGTTAGACTTGTCGGTACGGAGGCTCGATGACCAGCAAGAAACAGACAATCGATGGCCTGATGTCGGCCATCAGCGACTTATTGCCCAAAAACCCCAGGCAAGAACTGGAAAAGAATCTGCGCGCAACTCTGTCATCGACACTGGATCATATGCAGCTGGTCACACGCGAAGAGTTTGACGTGCAACAGGCCGTGCTGGCACGAACCCGGGAGAAACTTGAACAGCTTGAGAAACTGGTTGCGGAGCTGGAGCAACAACTGGTAAAAAGCTGACTCACGGAAGATTCGTAAACCTGAATAATGGAAGGGAATCCATGTCAATCGCTGTCATTCACAGTCGTGCCCAGGTAGGCATTGACGCACCTCCGGTAACGGTAGAGGTCCACCTCGCCAACGGCCTGCCGAGTCTGTCCATCGTCGGCCTACCGGAAACCGCAGTCAAGGAAAGCAAGGACCGCGTCCGTAGCGCCATTCTCAACTCACGTTTCGAGTTCCCGGCACGGCGCATCACCATTAATCTGGCACCGGCTGACATGCCAAAGGATGGCGGCCGCTTCGACCTGCCCATCGCCATTGGTATTCTGGCTGCATCGGGTCAGATAAAAGCGGCCGCGATATCGCGATATGAATTTCTGGGCGAGCTGGCGCTAACCGGTGAGCTGCGGCCAATCGGGGGCGCCCTGATCGCGGCCCTGAGAATTCGCGCTGAAAATCGCGCGCTGATTATCTCTTTTGACAGTGCCAATGAAGCAATCCTGGCAAGTAATACCGAGGTGCTGGCGGCCAGACACCTGCTGGACGTGACGGCACATTTAATTGGCAAAATCCCGATCATTCCGACAGTGCGTACGGGTGATGCCGTTATCCCGGATGCTGATATTCCGGATCTGGCCGATGTAAAAGGCCAGTATCACGCGCGCCGCGCCCTGGAAATCGCCGCTGCCGGTGGCCACAGCCTGTTGATGATTGGCCCCCCGGGCGCGGGCAAGACCATGCTGGCGATCCGGCTGCCGGGGATCCTGCCACCAATGAATGATGTTGAGGCCGTGGAAACTGCAGCTATCCACTCTATCAGCAGCAAGGGCTTTTCCATTCAGGACTGGAAGCGACGCCCGTTCCGCTCGCCGCATCACACTGCCAGTGGGGTGGCGCTGGTGGGTGGCGGCAGTTTTCCCCGGCCCGGTGAAATTTCACTGGCGCACAACGGTGTGTTGTTTCTCGATGAGTTGCCCGAATTCGACCGGCGCGTCCTTGAAGTGCTGCGAGAACCGCTGGAATCCGGCTGCATCACAGTTTCGCGCGCGGCACGACAATCCGATTTTCCTGCCCGTTTTCAACTGGTGGCGGCGATGAATCCCTGCCCATGCGGATACGCCGGTGAAACCAGCGGCCGCTGCCGCTGTACCGCCGAGCAGATTATAAAATATCGCAACCGCGTCTCCGGTCCATTGCTTGACCGTATCGACATGCATATCGAGGTGCCGACACTGACAAAAGAACAAATAATGAAAGCGGATGGAAAAGCGGAATCTTCTCACACCATCAGGGAACGGGTGCTGGTCGCGCGCTTAATCCAGTCCCGTCGTGGTCATGTCAATGCAGCGATGGAAAACCGGCAAATCGACAGGCATTGTACGGTGTCAGGCGAGGACACCCGGTTGCTGGAGCATGCAATCATCAAACTGGGTTTAAGTGCGCGCGCCTATCACCGTATATTAAAGGTGGCACGGACCATCGCCGATCTGGGGAAAAGCAACAACATACAAACTGCACATATCACCGAAGCGATTCAGTATCGCTGCCTTGATCGAGCGCCCCTGGTTTAAGCCAGCCAATAAAAAACGGCTCCCGAAGGAGCCGTTTGGATAATGCCTGTTTATTCGCTTACTTGGACTTGGAAATCATATAGTCCACAGCCGCCTTGATTACGGCATCACTAAAGTCGGCGCGACCGCCTTTGGGAGGCATAGCACCTTTGCCCTTGAGGGCGATGAAATACATAGCAGTTTTGCCCTTGGCGATACGCGGTGCCCAGGCAGCCTTGTCGCCCAGTATCGGTGCACCCGCCGCGCCAGTGGAGTGACATGCCACACAGGCAGTATTGTAGGTGCTCATACCGTCAGCGGCCTGTGCAGTTGGCACAATGACGTTGGCCACAGCAGACATGGCCTTGGCGACAACCAGCTTGCCAACCGGCTGAATGCGGGCGACAACCGCACTGTTGTCAGTGCTGGAAATAGTTACAGGTTTGGCGCCAACGATTTTGGCTATAATAAAAACAACGATGGCGAGGGCGGCCAATGCGCCAATCATCAAGGAAAAATTCTTGACGAAATCACTATCACTCATATTACTACTCATGTTTTATTCACCTAAATTCAATTTAACTAAAAGTTGGTTTTCCACTCACAAGAAGCGGACCGGAAAATTGAGCCGGCGTAGTATATCCTAATTTACGATCAATCAATATATAGCTCGATGCGGCTGAACTGACGCTGAATATGCCAGGAAAATACTTATAGATAGACGCTTTTTAGGTAGAAAGGTATGCTTCGCTCTCTCGTGGGTTCGACGGAATTGATAACAATTCTCATTTGTCACACATTTGGAAAGATATTGCGCCCGTAGCTCAGCTGGATAGAGCACTGTCCTCCGACGGCAGGGGTCAGAGGTTCGAATCCTCTCGGGCGCGCCATCTTCGCTGCCACTCCCTCAGGATTTCCGGCCCCTCGCAACTTCATCTCGGGGGCTCGGCTCACACAGAGCAATGCTCCGCGCAAAGCGCTCGCCTCACCCTCTTGGGCACGACCAGAACCAGCTAGCGAGTCGCCCGGACCCGACCATAATGAAACCTGAAAGGGTTCTATGGACAAGGAAGTACGTAACGCGGCCTGAGTAAAACGAAGAAGTGCCCGAGGGAACCCTGGGAGATTCTGCGGTAAATCTCGAGAGAGGCTCGTGGTTAACCCGTAAGGATTTCTGGTGCGCCGACTTTAACAAAGCCCTTTATTTGCTGGTTAAGTCATTACTACTTATACCGGGCAAACCAGCTTGCCGAGCTTTTCGGTGAGTTTCAGGTTCTCGCTGTAGTCGACCGGGCATTCAATTATTGAAACGCTGCCGTCGCTCAAAGCTTCCTTTAGTATTGGTAATAGTTGATCAGCACTCTTTACACAATATCCTTTGGCGCCAAACGATTCCGCGTATTTGACAAAATCGGGATTATTGAATTTGATATGTGACGTTCGCCCGAACTGAACGCGCTGCTTCCATTCAATAAGACCATAGGCGCTGTCTGTCCATATGAGTATAACAATGGCTGTGCCCAGCCGCATGGCCGTTTCAATTTCCTGTGAGTTCATCAGGAATCCAGCGTCGCCGGTAACGGCCACCGCCCTGCGATCCGGATGAGCGAGGGTGGCGGCGATGGCGCCGGGCACGGCAATACCCATACTGGCGAAGCCGTTAGAGATTATGCATGTGTTGGGGCGCTCGGCCTGAAACATGCGCGCAATCCACATTTTGTGGGCGCCGACATCCGAGATGACAATGTCCTCCGGTTCCAGGGCTTCTTGCAGATCGTGAATGATACGCTGCGGTTTCACCGGAAAGTCGTTCGCGTTCGCGCTCCATTGCAGTTCCTCCATAATGGCATCGCGCAAGTTGGAATACTCCCTGCCTGAATGGCGCCGTGCAGTGGCGGCGATCTGGTTCAATGCGGTACCGATATCGCCGACAACACCAGAGGCGAGCATGTAGTGACCGTCGACTTCGGCAGGGCGTGTGTCAATATGAATAATCTTGCGGTCCTTGCTTTTATGCCACAGGTAAGGATGGTACTCGACGATGTCATAACCCACGCAGATAATGACATCGGCACGGTCGAACCCGCATGACACATAGTCATTGGCCTGCAATCCCACGGTGCCCAAACTCAATTCATGGGAGCTGGGGATGGTGCCCTTTGCCATAAACGTCGTCGCCACCGGGATATTCAGCTTCTCGGCAAATTGCACCAGCTCATCGCTGCAGTTTGAACGAATTACACCATTGCCCGCCATCACAATGGGGAACTTTGCCCTGGAAATAATTTCGGCGGCCTGATCAATTTTCTCTGTCGACGGGTAAGGCACGGCGGCAGCCTGCACGTGCAACGGACTTTCGTCGATGTCCATTTCGGCGATGTTTTCCGGAAAATCAATAAAACAAGCGCCTGGTTTTTCCACTTGTGCCAACTTGAAGGCCTTGCGCACAATCTCCGGAATATTTTCCGGTTCCAGAATCTGGGTGGAATATTTAGTGAGTGGACGAAACATATTCACCAGGTCAAGAACCTGGTGGGATTCCTTATGCAAGCGTGTCGTGGCGGCCTGACCGGCGATGGCGATAACAGGCGCGTGGTCCATGTTTGCATCGGCGACGCCGGTGACCAGATTGGTCGCGCCCGGCCCAAGGGTGGCGAGACAGACGCCGGCCTTTCCGGTCAACCGACCATAAACGTCTGCCATAAAAGCGGCGCCTTGCTCATGGCGCGTGGTGATAAATTTGATCGAGGAGTCCAGCAGCGCGTCCATCACATCCAGATTTTCTTCACCGGGAATACCAAATATGTACTCCACACCTTCATTCTCAAGGCACTTGACAAAAAGCTCTGCTGCCTTCATTCGTTGATTCTCCTTGTTTTGATGTCGATTATAGGGTGATCCTGATTCGGGCTATTTGCATGCCGGCGCAGGCTCCGATCCCGGCTCCCTGGAAAAAGCTTTTTATCGTGTCTATTGCCTTCGGAATAACTCAGCGACGCTCTTTGGCCGCCTTCTTAATCAGGAAATTCATCACCTCTATCATGCGTTCTTCACCCCCCGCCTTCCGCGGACCGGTACGGTACTTGCCATCGACAATGATTGTTGGCACACCATGAATTTCGTATTTCATGCCACTCTGACCGGCGCGTTTTAGTTTCAACCTGACACCAAATGAATTATAGGCCCGCAAGAATTCATCCCGCTTGATTCCATATTTTGCTAAAAGATTGATCACGCTTTCAACCGAGTTCAGCCTTTGCTTGTCTTTGTGAATCGCATTGAAAATGGGTTTGCGCAATTTGCTTTCCTTGCCCAGGACTTCCAGCGAAAAATGGACACGCGCATGGAATTCCCATGACGGGTTGGCGATGCTGGGCGAATGAATAAACCTTACGTTGGATGGCCTGTTTTTTATCCAGTGATTGAGCACCGGCTCCAGCGCGTAGCAACCGGGGCAGCCATACCAGAAGAATTCGCGAACCTCGATTTTCTTGCCGGTCTCTACCGGCTGCGGAAAATTCAGTTCTTCGTAGTCTTTACCAGCACGAAAATCGGCTGCAGATGCTGTCGAGATTACAAATAAAAATAAAATTAAAAATGAAGGCAGTTTGCCTGTTCTTCTCATTCCGTTGGTCTCCCTGTTCTTCGATACTAATTGATCCGAAAACCGGCCAGCCGTGGTCATCGTAACTGGTTGATATAATCGTGTTCGTATAATTAAGAGCCTGGTCGCGCAAAAGAGTTCAGAGCCATCTGTCACATCACTCCGGATCGAGCGTGTGCTGACAATCTTTCCACCAACAGGGCATGGATGTTACCAAAACCCCCATTGCTCATGATGACAATGTGGTCACCGGCTTTGCTGCCGGTCACCACATTTTCAACAATTTTGTCTACGTTATCCAAACAGTCGATATGCTTATGCGCTTGCAACACTTCGGCCGGATCCCACGGGAGCCCCGGTGGCTGATAGACAACAACCTTGTTTGCCCCGGCCAGGGCAGCTGACAAAGCGTGCTGATGGGCTCCCATGCGCATGGTATTGGAGCGCAGTTCCAGCACCGCGACAATATTGCCATCGCCTATGCGCGAACGCAGGGCAGCGAGGGTCGCCGCGATTTCGGTTGGGTGGTGTGCAAAATCGTCGTAAACCGTGATATCACCCTGCTGATAACAAACTTCCAGTCTACGTTTCACGCTTCGGAACCCTGCCAGTGACTCGATCGCCTGTCGGGGTGCTACGCCGGCATGCCGGCTAGCGGCGATCGCCGCAAGGGCATTATGCATATTGTGTTCGCCAATCAGGCCCCACTCAACACTGCCAAGCGCTTCGCCATTAAAACTTACCGTGAATATGGAGTTGTCATTTCGTTGCGGCGAGGCCATCCAGCCCGATGCCTCAACAATTGACTCCAGCGCACTCCAGCAACCACGAGTAATTACCTCTTCAAGATTCCTGTCTGCCCTGTTGCTGATGATACGACCGTTGCCGGGCACGGTACGAATCAGATGATGAAACTGCGTTTTAATATCATCCAGCGAACTGAATATATCGGCATGATCAAACTCGAGATTGTTCAGAACCAGGGTGCGAGGGCGGTAGTGCACAAACTTTGAGCGTTTATCAAAAAATGCGGTGTCGTATTCGTCCGCCTCGACAACAAAGAAAGGTGCCTCTCCCAGTGTTGCAGACTGGTCAAAATTTATCGGCACACCACCAATAAGAAACCCCGGCTGCAGTCCTGCCGCTTCCAGTATCCAGGCGATCATGCTGCTGGTTGTGGTCTTGCCGTGGGTGCCAGCGACAGCAATGGTCCAGCGATCCTGCAATACGTTCTCCGCCAGCCACTGCGCGCCGGAGGTGTAACGTAAACCGCGATCAAGCACGGCCTCCACTTCCGGATTACCACGCGACAGCGCGTTACCGATAATTACCGTATCAATAACTTTATCTACATTACCGGCGTCATAGCCCTCACGTAGCATGATGTCGGCATCGGCCAGTTGCCTGCTCATGGGCGGATACACATTGGCATCGGAACCGGTAACGCTATGCCCCAGCGCGCGTGCGAGAAGCGCCAGTCCACCCATAAATGTACCGCAGATTCCGAGGATATGAATTTTCATTTCAACGCCGCCTATTCCACCTGTCGAAACGAAACGACCCGCCATTTGCCGTCCGGGTTTTGCTTAACGTACGCGCGAAATCGTACACGCTCATGACTTCCTCCCGCAGCCCGTTTTTCAGAGACGCTGACCGTCACTTCGCGCTGCTTCGCCTTGGGCCGATGAATGTCTTCAATACCGAAAGACAGCTTTGTATTTTGAACACGCATGGCCCGTAGATAATCAATCGATGTCTGTTCCCGCAGGGCGATGTCTTTTCTCTTCAGCCGATATTCCGCTTCGGGCATGGTGACCAGGGCCCTGATATGGCTCAAAGCTTCAGTTGTCGGATCGTCAATGAGCACACTACAGGCCGTTAGCGTAACCATCGCCATTACAGCCAGGCTGGCCCAGAGCACGCCAATGGATGTCCTGATTACTTTATTTACTTTCACTTATCATTTCCCGACATGCCGGCACGAACCGCTCCCGCCCAATCTCAATACAGGTTATCATGATCTCAAAAGACACTGGAAACACCTTTTTGAAACAGCCTGTCCGGCATCTTCCCTTTGTCGCCATTGATCATCCATTGATCCTGCCGCGCTTTATGCGGGTTGTTTGATATGGATGTTTGCTTTGTCGACAGCGCGGCCAAACTGGATGCTTGTTGTGCACACCTGACACAACAGGCCTGGATCGCCATTGACACGGAGTTTATGCGCGAGAAAACCTACTACCCGCAACTATGTCTGGTACAAATTGCCAGCACAGAAAAGATTTACTGCATTGATATGCTCGCTATCAGCGACACGCAAATACTACAGGAAGTGCTGCAGCGCCGTGACATCATCAAGGTCTTTCACGCCGCCCGGCAAGATCTGGAGGTTTTGTATTTGCTCTGCGGTATGCCGCTGGCACCGGTATTTGACACCCAAATTGCAGCGGCGTTGCTGGGATATGATGATCAGCTAGGATATGCCGCTCTGGTCGAAGCAATCACCGGAATGGTATTACCAAAAGGATATCAACGCGCTGACTGGAGCCGCCGCCCGATTGACGACGACCAGCTCGACTACGCGGCCAACGATGTACGCTATTTGAGCGGTGTTTACCCCGTCCTGATTGAACAACTTGAAGGCCTTGAACGGCTCAATTGGGCACTGGAAGAGTGTACGCAGCTAACAGATACCTCCTTGTATACCATGCACCCGGATCTGGCATACCTGCGGATCAAACAGGGCCGGGTGCTGACAGCAGCACAGCAACATGTTCTCAAGTCACTCGCAGGCTGGCGTGAACGGGTGGCGCAAAAAAAGAACCGGCCGCGCAACTGGATTGCTCGCGACAGCCTGTTGATTTATCTGGCACAAAGCCAGCCCAGGGACCGGAACCAGTTACAGCGAGCGCAGGGGCTTTCCGGTGCCATGCGCGAAAGAGAAGGCGAAGCCATCCTTGACGCAATTGCTACTGCCCTGTCCAGCAGTGACACGCCACTTTATGGCGCGACGGGGCCCTTGACACCGACACAGACCAAATTGCGCGATCAGCTGATGACAAAGCTCAAGCTAAAGGCAGACGCACTTGGCATCCGTCCTACCGTACTGGCAGCGCGGCGCGAAGTCGATGCCATCGCGCGCGGGGGCAATACCAGCAGCTTGCTCAGCGGCTGGCGACGTCAGGTCATTGGGGAGGAGTTGCTGTTGCTACGTGATGGGATCGGGTAAGTCAGCTTTGAGAACGGGCGTCAGCTGGTTTGATCGAAGTCGACCGCGACGGCACCAGTACATACAGGGAGCCCGACTGGCGCATGCGCCCAGCATTTTCTTCGGCGCGCAAACCGTTACCCCAATACAGATCCGCGCGCACCGTGCCATTTATCGCACCACCGGTGTCCTGCGCAAATACCAGCCGCCGGTAAGGAATCTCCTCTCCGTTTCCGGGCAAGGTGGTATCCAGCCATACCGGCAGACCAAGGCGAACAACCCTGCGGTCCACAGCGATGCTGCGCTCGGGCGTCAGGGGAACGCCCAGCGTTCCAACCGGACCAATATTTTCTTTGTCCCGTATCGTAAAGAACACATAGCTCGGATTGCTGTTCAATAATTTAACCGCATCGTCCGGGTTATTGCGCAGCCACTCGCGTATGGTTTGCATGCTGATATCTTCTTCCTTGATGTCGCCGTTCTCGATCAATCGGCGACCAATAGCATAATAAGGATGGCCGTTCTGATCACTGTAGCCTACGGCAATTTCGCTACCGTCCTGAAAATAGATTCGCCCCGAACCCTGTATGTGCAGGAAAAACAGGCCGATCGGGTCCGCTACCCAGGCAATCTCGTTTCCTTTTAACGGATTGTTGCCGTTGTCTATTTCTTCGCGACTGAAATAGGGCACCACACGTCGATCTCCTTTCAGTCGACCGCGCACGCGCCTGCCCTTGAGATCTTCGTAGAGGCTGCCGAGATCGATCACCAGCAGGTCGGCCGGACGACGATACACCGCATAACGAAAAACATCGGTGCGCTTACGGCTACCTTTCAACAGGGGTTCGTAATACCCGGTGATCAGTCCTTCGCTGTTACCGCCTTTCGCGATCAAAGGCCGTGCCACAAAGCGGGTTTCAAAAAACGCACGCGCGGTTTCATTGTCCGGCGCTTCCATGAGCCTGACCTCAAGGCACAACTCGCGCCAGATCGGACCACGCTTTCCCAGACGCCGACAGCTTTGTATCAGCGCTGGCCAGGCCTCGGCATGTTTGTCCTCGGCCCAACCCTTGATATCGTGCCACGCAACAGCTTTGCCCAGCCCACCGGCATAGCGACCAGGCCCGACCGAACAGGCCGATAGCAACGCCACCATCGCCACTGCGGCAATAGTGGGCAACACTCGCGCCACTCTCGAGCCTGAAGGAAAATAACTGGCGGCGTTACGGGTCATCGCTGATAAGACATCGGGGAAACCACAGTTGTATAAATGAAATTGTAGCTTATCCGTGCGCAGTGGGTTTGCATCAGTCCTGCAGTTCGCTTTTTTCCACCAGCGCCGGATCTTCACCATCATAAGGTTCTGTGTATCGGCAGTCTTTCTGCGGACAGGCCTTTTCGGTGCCGCGCCGTTTGGTGGTTTTGATTGTCAGCATTGAATGGCCGCAGTCCGGACAAGCCTCGTTTAACGGGTAATTCCACACCGCATATTTGCAGTCCGGGTATCGTTCGCAGGAATAGAATACCTTGCCGTAACGTGATTTGCGTTTGAGCATCTGCCCCTTGTGGCATTCGGGACAATTGATGCCGGTTTCTTCCGGCGGCTCCAGTGGCTCCATGTGACGACAATCGGGGTAGGAGCTGCAGCCGATAAACTTACCATACCGACCGCGTTTGATCACCAGATCCGACCCACACTTGGGGCAGCTACGTCCTTCGACGACTTCGGGCTCGTTGGTGCTGCCCGGCGCTTCGTCCACATTGCGCGTGTAATCACACTCTGGATAACCGGTGCAGCCAATGAAATAACCGTTGCGACCCAACCGCTTGGCGACTTGCTTGTCACATTTGGGGCACTTTTCGTCCAGCATCTCCACGCCGGGGCGTTCGACGTCGGCCTTACTGTCTACCTGCGCCTTGAAGGCCAACCAGAATTCTTTCAGCAGTGGCCGCCACTGGCGCTCTCCGCGAGATACGGCATCGAGATCGTCTTCCAGACGCGCGGTAAAATCGTAATCGACATATTGCGTAAAGTGTTGCGATAGAAACTTGTTCACCACGCGGCCGACGTCGGTGGGAATAAAACGCCGTTTTTCCAGCAAAGCGTATTCACGATTAAGCAGGGTTGAGATAATACTGGCATAAGTCGATGGCCGACCGATGCCATGCGCCTCAAGGGTCTTCACCAGACTCGCTTCCGTAAAGCGTGGCGGTGGCTCGGTAAAGTGTTGCTCGCGGCGTATCTCGATCAAATCGATAAGCTGGTCAACCTCCATTGGCGGCAACAGTTTTTCCTTATCGTCGTCGCTGCCGCGCTCATCGCTGCCTTCCTGATACACCGCCATAAAACCCGGCTTGACGACGGTAGAGCCATTGGCACGAAACACATTGCCGGGGCTCGCTTCCAGATCCACGGCCACGGTGTTCAGCGTTGCGTGCACCATTTGGCAAGCGACGGTGCGTTTCCAGATCAGGCTATACAGCTTTAACTGGTCAGCGCTGAGAAGTTCCTTGATCTCCTCCGGCACCCGCGTTACCGACGTCGGGCGTACGGCCTCGTGGGCCTCCTGCGCATTCTTGGATTTGGATTTATAGGTCTGCGGCTCGTCCGGGATATTTTCTTTACCGTAACGCTCGCCGATGAAGTGACGCATCTCCTCGATGGCTTCACTGGCGAGGTTGACCGAGTCAGTTCTCATATAAGTTATAAGACCGACGTTCTCACCATCGATTTCCACGCCCTCATAAAGTTGTTGTGCCGTGCGCATGGTGCGCTGTGCACCGAAACCCAGTTTGCGTGATGCCTCTTGTTGCAGGGTTGAGGTGGTAAACGGCGGTGACGGATTGCGGCGACGCTGCTTCTTGTCTACCTTGATGACGCGCAGCTTACCCTTAGCCGCTTCGGTGAGCGCTTTACCCACTTCAGCTGCGCGTTTGATATTATCGATAGAGAACTGTTCCTGTTTTTCGTTCTTGAAAAACGTCAACCTGCCAAGGAATTTTTTATCGCCAGCGGTGAGATCAGATTCAATGGTCCAGTACTCGCGCGGGTCGAACGCCTCAATTTCCTGTTCACGTTCAACAATCAATCGCAAAGCCGGACTCTGTACACGTCCGGCCGACAGGCCGCGGCGAATCTTTTTCCATAGCAAGGGCGAAAGATTGAAACCGACAAGATAGTCCAACGCACGTCGCGCCTGTTGCGCATTAATCAGGTTAATGGAAAGTTCGCGCGGTTTCTCGATTGCTTCCTGAATCGCGCGCTTGGTAATTTCATGGAACTCGACACGCAGCACCGGTTTGCCATCCAGCACCCCGCGCTCACGCAGGATTTCCTCAAGGTGCCAGGAAATGGCCTCACCTTCGCGGTCCGGGTCAGTGGCGAGATATAAGGAGTCGGCTTTCCTCATTGCCTTCACAATTGCTTCGACGTGTTTTTTATTTTTTTCGATGAGCTCGTACTTCATGTCGAAGTCGTTCTCGGTATCGACCGCACCCTGCTTGGGGATCAGGTCGCGCACATGTCCATAGGATGCCAGCGCCGTGAACTCTTTGCCCAGATACCTGGACATGGTTTTAGCCTTGGCCGGCGATTCAACAACGATAAGATTCTTTGCCATGTGCTTATTAATTACTGTTCCGGTTTGTTAATCGTCAGGGCTGGATTATTGGGCCACAACGCTGAGCCGCGAATAACAACCTGGACGGCATTTCAACGACTTGGGGTATGCCTTGTCAAGTCTTGAGGATTTTACGACCGGAAAATAAGGGGGCGGGAAGTGCTTGGCAACAAAAAAACGCCACGGTCTCAGTTTAAATGCCCTTCCATTTCGTCGAAGACAATGTCTTCCAGCAGGGCGTGCGCGTACTCCTGACCGGGCTGGTTGAACAGCACCATCAGGATAACCCACTTGAGCTGCTCCAGGCTGATGGTATCAACATCAAGTGCCATCACGCGATCAATAACCAGTTCACGCGAGATACCATCCAGCACGCCGCTTTGCTCCATAAAAATCATTAAACCGCGGGAACGGGGATCAAGACGCACCATCTCCGGCGCGGTGTAAATACGAAATGATTGCGCGGTTGGCGCCTCCGGGAGTTCGGAATCGTTATTACAGAGATTGGTTAAATCTTCCAGCCATGAAAAAGCTTTATTGACTTCGCCGCTGGGAAAGCCAGCTTCAGTCAATTCGAACACCAGAGACTCTTGATCGGGGGTAAATTCGGAACCCTCTTCCATGTAGTTCTCAAAGAGGTACATCAGAACGTCAAACATGCTTTCTTTCATCTTTTACCTTTACGTATTGATGCGCTGAACCTTGCCGCCGGCACAAACCTGAATATGCCCGGCAAGCTCCATCTCCAACAGCATGGAGGAAATGGCTTCTGCCGTCAAACCACTACGTTCGACCAGCGTATTTACATCAATCGGGTCAAATCCCAGGTATTCAAGCAATTCAAAATCCGCGGTATTGTCGTGTCGGCCAGCGGCCGGCTTGTCACTGAGCTGACGCAGTGTTGCGACCAAAGGACCCAGTTCTTCCATGATATCAGTGGCGGTCTCTACCAGCTTTGCCCCCTGACGTATTAACTGGTGACAACCCTTGGCCTGGGGAGAATGAATGGACCCGGGAATGGCAAACACTTCGCGGCCCTGCTCACTGGCCAGTCGAGCTGTGATTAGCGAGCCGCTGCGAAGCGCGGCCTCAATGACAATCGTCCCCAGACTCAGGCCAGCGATAATGCGATTACGCTGCGGGAAGTTTTCTCGCAGCGGCGGCGTCGCCAGGGGAAATTCGGACACCAGCGCGCCCTGCTCCACGATGCGGTGTGCCAGCGCGTGATTGCGTGCCGGATAGATGCGATCAACGCCGGTACCCGCGACAGCGACCGTGCTACCCCCTCCTTCAAGGGCACCGGTGTGAGCCGCCGTATCGATACCCAATGCCATGCCACTCGTCACCAGCAAGCCGGTCGGCGCCAGCGCGCTCGCGAATGCCCTGGCGTTGTCCATCCCGCCCGGGGTGGGATTGCGGCTACCGACCATGGCCAGTTGCGGCAACGACAAAACAGCGGGGTCACCTCTTATATATAGTAAGGCTGGCGGGTCCGGGATTTCCCGCAACAAGGCGGGATAATCATCGTCTGTTATCGCGAGCAGATGGCTGCCTTCTTCTGCTAACCACTCAGTGTCCAACGCGAGGCGCTCGGCATCGACTGCGTCCGTAATGGCACACAGCACCGCTTCATTGTTGCCCAACACTTTCGACAACTGTGCGTGCGACGCACCAACGATATTTTCCGGGGAGTTGAATGATTCCAGAAGTGTGATCAGTGTCCTGCTGCCAATGCCGGGGGCACGGCTCAAGCGCAGCCAACACTCCAGTGCAGGGGTGAGCTCCATTCCGTTAACCTCTTGTCCGCAGCATCCGGGCGCGGCTTACAATCTATTCAGGTGCGTTAAGCTAAGGCGTCGTAACGATGTCGTTAATGCGTATCGAACGCGTCGCCGACATTACCAAGGCATAGCTGATGCGGTCAAAGGTACGAAAGATCATGATCAGGCCCGATTCCTCGTCAGGCAGTTGGTATTTTCTCCGTGTCACCGGATCACGGCGTTTACCCGCGTGGCGCATCACTCGCAGGACATGGCCTACATCGACCCCGTCCTTGCGACCAAGGCTGATGGCGATAATCGTCTTCGGGCCGATTTCAGCTACGGCATTGTCAGCCGCCAGAACCCAGCCCCTGACCTTTTTCTTCGGTGCGCGTGGCGCATAATAGGGCAGCGCGTGTACCCGCGGCGATACCAGCAAGCGGTCCCGCGGCAGTATCTCCTGGCGGGCAGCAATCACCACCATTTTGGCCGGATCGCCCGGCTCCAGCAAACGCGCATCACCCAGATCGATGGCCTCGTAGGCCAGAATTTCGCCGGTTTCCGGGTCGCGCAGGGCCTCGCCGGCGCGGAAAATCTTGTAATCCTGTTCACGTAAATTGATACCGCGCGCGTAGAATTCGCTGCGGGGTCCTAAAATAAGGCGATCATCCATGCCGATGGCGACATAACCCGCTTCCTCCAGTTCGCGCTTACCCACCACCAGCGGTTTGGCGAGAAAGGGGGCGATTTCAGCCGGGGGAATAGTGGGAATTGCGCTTTCCAGTGACAGCACCCTGACCTTCGGCGACAGGCGCGTGGTGCGCGAGTCAATGCGTCGGGTTTCGTAGCGCGGCCTCTTTTCCAGCGTATCTTCGACGCTGGCTGGTGCCAACTGCTCGCCGCGTTGCACGCTCAGCATCGGTCTGCCTTCGGCATCGTAGCTCAAAAGAATGACGTCGCCGGGATAAATCAGGTGTGGATTGGCGATCTGTTCATTGATATTCCAGATCTTTGGCCAATGCCAGGGGCTTTTAAGAAAACGGTCGGAGATGTCCCACAGGGTATCGCCCTTGACAACCACATAGCGATCCGGATGGTCGGAGCGCAGCTTGACGACATCGGCACGTGCGCTGCCCAGGATAAGTGTGGCAAATGTCACTAAAAGTACGAAAAAGAGGTTAAAATTGCGCTGCGTCATTAGAGTGATCCCGATACGCCTAGATTCCAGTGTAGCCAAGAAATGGTGTCAGTTCCAAGGCTCCCAACGCTCTCTAGGAAGGGAAAATTATCTTGTTATTCAGTGTCATTTGACCGGATAATAAACCACTTTAGTAAGAATAGAAACTAACTGTATTTCAGCCCATGGCCCTTCGAGACATCCTGCAATATCCCGACACAAGGCTGCGCACCGTGGCCAAACCGGTAGAGTCTTTTGGGGACGATATTTGGCAGTTGGTGACCGATATGACCGATACCATCTACGACGCCCCCGGAATTGGTCTCGCTGCCACCCAGATCGATGTCCATCTGCGCGTCATCGTGATTGACATCACGCCCGACCAAAGCGACCTGCACGTCTTTATTAATCCTCAACTTATTGATTTACAAGGTAAAACTGTTACGGAAGAGGGTTGTCTGTCGGTCCCGGGCGTGTTTGAAGACGTCCATCGCGCCGAACGGGTGCGGGTCAAGGCCTTGGATGTTGACGGCAAACCGTATGAGCTCGATGTCGACGGGCTGCTCGCCGTTTGCATTCAGCACGAAATTGATCATCTCGATGGCAAGGTATTCGTGGATTACCTGTCGCCGCTAAAACAACAACGCATCGGCAAAAAAATGCGGAAGCGCCAGCGCCTGGCACTCTAGGGCGGCGGATAATGCGGGTTATTTTTGCTGGTACACCCGATTTCGCGGTGCCGACCCTGCAGGCGCTGATCGCCGATGGGCAGACCGTAGTCGCGGTCTATAGCCAGCCCGATCGCCCCGCCGGTCGCGGTCGCAAACTGAAAACCAGCCCGGTCAAGCAATGTGCCCTGTCACATGGCCTGCCGATATTTCAGCCGAGCACACTCAACAACGAGGCCGATGCCATCGGTCAACTGCAGGCCGACGCCATGGTGGTGGTGGCTTATGGCCTGATTCTGCCGGCAGCTATACTGGCGCGGCCACGCCTTGGCTGCTTCAATGTGCATGCCTCGCTGCTACCGCGATGGCGCGGCGCGGCGCCGATTCAGCGCGCCATCGTCGCCGGTGATCGCCAGACCGGTATCACCATTATGCAGATGGATATCGGTCTCGATACCGGTGACATGTTGTCTCAGGTGGCCATAGATATTCTGGACAGCGACACCGGCGGCAGCCTGCATGACCGTCTGGCTATCCTCGGCGCACAGACATTGGTCAACACCCTGGCACAACTGGAAACGGGCGACTGTGCGGCAACGCCACAAGATGAGAGTGCCGCTGTTTACGCCCGCAAACTGACAAAAAATGAGGGTGCGCTGAATTGGCAGCAGGATGCGATCATGCTGGCGCGACGGGTTCGCGCCTTTGATCCCTGGCCGGGTTGCCACTGCCAGTGGCAGGGAGAGACGCTGCGTATTTTACGGGCCCACGCCGAAGCGATGAACCCGGCCAACGCCGCGCCCGGCACCGTTCTGGCGGCAAACGAAAACGGCATCGCGATCGCCACGGCTAGTGGTCAGCTAGTGCTTACTCAAATTCAGCTTGCGGGGGGCAAGTCTCTCTCTGCCCGGGACTTCCTTAACGGCCATGATGTCGTTGTTGGCGATCGCCTAGCCTAGCTAAACGCGACATTGTGAAATCACACAACGCCAATCCTCGCCTATCGGCGGCTAAGGCATTGGTCCGCATAGTTGATAACGGCCAGACACTGGACAGCGCACTGGATGCAATTAACGCCTCGGCCAACAAGGCACTGCTTCAGGAGATGCTTTATGGGGTATTGCGCTGGTACCACCGGCTGGATGCCCTGGCCGGGAACCTGCTCAAACAGGGCCTCAAAAAAAGAGACCGTGACATCCATATGTTACTGCTTATCGGCCTCTATGAGCTGATTTATATGGACACCGAGGGCTACGCCACGGTTAATGAAACCGTATCGGCAACAAAAGGGCTGGGGAAACCCTGGGCCAAGGGACTGTTGAACGCCTGTCTGCGCCGTTCCCAACGTGAGTATGAAACGTTGCAACGGGGCCTCGACCAGAACGAGACCAGTCGCTACAGCCATCCGCAATGGTTTATCGCCCTGGTGCGTGAACAGTATCCGCAACACTGGCAGCCGATCCTGCAGGCCAATAACGAACGGCCACCTATGCATTTGCGTGTCAATACCAGCGTTACCGATCGCGATGGCTACCTGGTGCAGCTGGCAGAAAACGGCCTCGCTGCCCATGCGCTGGAAGCTTCGACAGTTGGCGTGTCGCTCGATAAACCCGCCGGCGTTAGCCGTCTTCCCGGATTCGATCGCGGTTGGGTGTCGGTGCAGGATGGCGCCGCACAGCTGGCTGCCAGCTTACTCGATATCCAGACCGGCCATCGCGTACTTGATGCCTGCGCGGCGCCAGGCGGCAAGGCAGCTCATGTTATTGAGGGTCATCCTGACCTGGGAGCGTTGTTGTTGGTGGAAAAATCGGCCCGTCGCGGCAAGCGCATCAAGGAAAATTTTGACCGCCTGGGTATCAACGCAAACATCAAGATCGCGGATGCAGCCCGACCCGATACCTGGTGGGACGGAAAGCCTTTTCAACGTATCCTGCTGGACGCGCCCTGCTCGGCCACGGGCGTAATTCGTCGTCATCCCGATATCAAGCTACACCGGGACCTGCGGCAAATTACGCAAGCGGCCAGTTTGCAAGCACAGTTACTCGAGGCGTTATGGTCCTTGCTGGATTCAGGCGGTAAGCTTTTGTATGTCACCTGCTCGATCCTGGCGGCGGAAAACCAGGAGCTGGTGGCGGACTTTCTAAAAAAGTGCGCCGATGCCCGGGAAGTGGAGCTGGATCTGGTATGGGCGCAGCGACGTTTTCCCGGTTACCAGATATTGCCGGGAACAAAGGGGATGGATGGTTTTTATTATGCCTGTCTGCAAAAAACATAGGGTACTCGTGCATCTGTTGACGTGGGCAACGATCCTGATATCCACGATTACATCGGCTGAATTTCGCGTCAGCGAGCTGCAGTCGGAAATAAAACACGGTATTTTAACAATCTCTGGTGCGATGGATTTGACGCTGTCGGCAAAAGTGGAAGAGGCGGTTGCAAAGGGAATACCGCTGGACGTGGAGTTCGAGTTCCGGCTGAAGCGGCAACGCAAACTGTTGTGGGCGGAACAACTAAAACTGTGGACGCTAAGGCGGCAGATTCGTTACCACGCTCTTTCGCGTCAATACTTCGTAAACGATCCGGCGACGAGCGGCAAAAAGCTTGAGAACTTTACGTCATTGCAACAAGCACTACGGCACATGGGCACTCTGAACGAGCTCACCTTTTATGGTATATCGGGGTTACAAGAGCATGGGGACTATGTGCTCGAAGCCCGCGTCAGCCTCGACATCGAATCCCTGCCGGCACCGTTACGACCGGTGGCTTACACCTCACTCGACTGGCATCTCAATAGCGGATGGACCACATGGACCGTAAAACACTAATAAGACAGGCCAAACGCGTTCCCCCAATCGCCTTGCTGTCGGGTTTGCTGCTGGTGGCGCTGGTGATGATGACAGCGGCGACGCAAAACTCCGAACGCTTCGGTAATTGGTACTCCTTGTTGCTGGTAGTCAACCTGGTGGGCATTGTATTGCTGCTGACGCTGATCGGTATAAACGTCTATCGACTGATTGCGCAGTACCGCAACCACGTTCCCGGGTCACGACTGACACTGAGACTGTTGTCCATGACCATGTCGCTGGCAGTGATTCCAGTCGTCATTGTGTTTTTCTTTTCGTTGCAGGCAATCCATCGCGGCATTGATTCCTGGTTCGACGTCAAAGTGGAAAAGGCGCTGGATGACGCCTTGTTGCTGGGACGCGCCTCGCTTGATGCTATCAAGCATGACCTGTTGGCAAAATCTCGCGACATGGCGGCGGAATTGTCCGGCACCTCAAATCGCCTTGTCGTGCCGACACTCAACATGTTACGCGAACAATACAAGCTTGGTGAGCTATCACTGTTCAATCAGGAAGGCCGGGTCATCGCCTCCAGCATAGAAGCGGGCCCCGGTAGTGGCATCTTGTTACCGGATGCCCCCAGCGAGGCCATTCGTTCACAAATTCGGCGCGGGCTGACCTATGCCAATCTTGATCCGGTGGGCGGGGGTGAACTGCAACTGCGTGTTGTGGTCCCGGTCTATCCGCCGGGTGTGGCAGCACCGCAGCAAATACTGCAGGTATTGCAACCCCTGCCGACCCGTTATGCCAACCTCGGTAAGAGTGTGCAATCAGCCTTTGCCGAGTATGAAAAGCTGGTGTACTTGCGCGGCCCGTTAAAATTCGGTTTTACCCTGACACTATCGTTGGTGGCGCTGATGACGATTCTTGTTTCTCTGTGGGCATCAATTTTTTCAGCACGCCGGTTGGTCGCGCCCATCCGCGATCTAGCCGAAGGCACCAAAGCTGTCGCTGAAGGCAACTACCGCAAGCGACTACCAATTCCAGGCGATGATGAAATGGGTGTACTGGTGAAATCCTTTAACGAAATGACCGAACGCATTCAACGCGCGCAGAGGGAAATCAAGCGCAGTCAGCGCGAGGCTGAAATTCAGCGTGCCTATCTGGAAACGGTATTGGCCCATCTGTCTTCCGGTGTGCTCTCATTCGACGCGCGCGGCAACCTGAGAACGTTCAATGCGGTTGCCAGTGAGATGCTGGGGATAGAGCTGCAAAGCGGGGTGGGCAAAACCCTTGGCTGGATTAGCAGCGAGACCGCCCGGCTGGACACCTTTGTTGATGCTGTCACTGCTTGTGTGGAGGACGGTACGCCGGAATGGCAAGCGGAAGTGGTACTGCAGGAAGGCGCCACGAGAAAAATACTTATTATACGCGGCACGCGGCTACCGGGCCTGCGTGGTCGTTATGGCGGTTATGCGCTGGTGTTTGATGACGTGACGGCAATGATTCAGGCACAACGCGATGCCGCTTGGACCGAAGTAGCGCGGCGCCTGGCGCACGAAATCAAAAATCCGCTAACACCAATCCAACTGTCTGCCGAACGCATACGTTACAAGTGTATGGACGCGCTGCCAGAGGAGCAAAAAGCCACGCTGGATCGATCGACGCGGACCATCGTCGAACAGGTGGAATCACTCAAGTCTATGGTCAACGCATTTTCCAATTATGCCCGCCCGGCGAAGTTGCAGGCGACACCCGTGAACATTAATGATCTGGTTCGTGATGTCGCCGACATGTATCGTAGTAAAACTGCCGGCGCGCTTATTGTCTCGCTGGAGCTGGATGAAGGCCTGCCAGACATTCGCGCTGACGCCGGTCGTCTGCGTCAGGTGTTACACAATCTGTTATTGAATGCCAAGGATGCGCTGGCTGACACAGACAGCCCCATTGTCATTGTCACTACACGCTTGACGGGTAAAAGCGAAAATCCGTTTATGGAATTATCGGTAGAAGACAATGGACCGGGCATTCCCGATAGCGTCATGGAGCACCTATTTGAGCCTTATGTCACCGGCAAGGACAAAGGGACAGGCCTGGGTCTGGCGATTGTGAAAAAAATTATCGAGGAGCATTCGGGTAGCCTGAGCGCGGTCAACACAAAAGCGGGTGCTCGTTTTGAAATACGATTGCCGATAATACCTCTGTCCACAGCATCGAATGACGGTCAGGAGAAACGCGCTTGAGTGGTGAACGCATTCTCGTTGTCGATGACGAGCCGGATATCCGTCGCCTGGTCAAGGAGATTCTTGAGGATGAAGGCTATCAGGTCAACACGGCAGAAGATGCCCAATCGGCCAGGGTAGCGGTGCAAAGCGAACGACCGCAGCTGGTCTTGCTTGATATCTGGATGCCGGGCATCGATGGCATCAGCCTGCTCAAGGAATGGTCCATCAGCGGCCGACCGGAGGTGCCGGTGGTGATGATGTCGGGCCACGGTAATGTGGAAACCGCGGTCGAGGCGACGCGGCTCGGCGCCTACGATTTCATCGAAAAACCCGTTTCCCTGGCCAAGTTACTGGTCACCGTGTCGCGGGCGCTGCAGGCCGAAGCGCTGCGCCTTGAAAACCTGCGGCTGCGAAGCGGCATACAGACAGCTTCCGATCTTGTTGGCCGCGGTCGCATGATGCAGGATCTTCGGGACACCATCACGCGTATTGCTGCGACAGACGCCTGGGTCATGATTACCGGTGAACCCGGTAGCGGCAAGGCCGTAGTGGCGCGCTACCTGCACCGTCGCAGCCGCCGATGCAACCGGCCGTTTGTTGAAGTCAGCCTCGGCGCGATACCGTCGGAGAATATCCCGTTACAGCTTTTCGGCAGCGAAGCGGGCGAGGACATTGTGCCCGGTAGCTTTGAACAGGCCGGCGGTGGCACCTTGTTGCTGGACGAGGTGGGCGATCTCGATCTGGCAACACAGGCCCAGTTGTTGAACGCACTGGAGGAAGGCCGGTTCCTGCGCCTGGGTGGAAAACAAGCCATTACCATGGATGTGCGCATACTGGCGGCCACCAATCAGGACCTGGTGGCCGCGGTGGCAGATGGGCGCTTTCGTGAAGATTTATATTACCGCCTCAACGTGGTACCCGTGAACGTACCGCCACTTCGCGAACACAGCGAAGATATCGGCGAGCTGGTGGAATTTTATCTCGACTGGTTTGCAAACAACGATCACCTCGCCAGACGCAACGTTAGTGACGACGCGATCGCCACTCTGTCGCGTTATCACTGGCCGGGCAATGTCCGTGAACTGAAAAATCTGGTGCAACGACTGCTGATCCTGAAAAACGATCCGCAGATAAGCACCGCCGAGATTGAGCAGTCTCTGGGTTATCTACCAGGCAACATCACCATCGAATTGCCGCAGTCCCTGTTTGATCGTGAGCTGCGCGAGGCCAGAGACAGCTTTGAACGGCTTTACCTGCAGCACAACCTTGAACAAACCCGGGGCAACGTCAGTGCGCTGGCTAAAATTGCCGGTATGGAACGAACACATTTGTACCGTAAAATGAAAACGTTGGGAGTAAACCCGAAACATGGCAAGGTAAAATAGCGCTTCAAAGGCTGCAGCAATAAGACTACCCTAATACACCATGAAAATAATAATACTTGGCGCCGGTCAAGTTGGCACTTCGGTTGCGGAAAACCTTGTCAATGAAGCCAATGACATCACTGTAATTGATACTGATGGGGAATGTCTGCAAGAACTGCAAAACCGCCTCGATCTGCAAACTATTAAAGGCAACGGAGCGCATCCAGATACCCTGTTACGCGCGGGTGCTGAAGATGCGGATCTTATTCTCGCCGTCACCAACAGCGATGAGGTCAATATGGCCGCCTGCCAGATCGCCTATACACTGTTTCATACGCCGACCAAAATCGCACGCATTCGTGCAGCAGAATACCTGGCACATCCCGAAATCTTTACCCAGGACGCGATGCCGATTGACGTCATCATTAGTCCGGAACAAATTGTGACTGATTATATTCAGCGACTGATTGAATACCCAACGGCGTTACAGGTACTGGATTTTGCCGGCGGCCTGGTACAACTGGTAGCGGTAAAGGCTGTCGAGGGTGGGCCGCTGGTGGGCCATGAAATACGCGAGCTACGTAATCATCTGCCCGGCATTGATAGCCGGGTAGCGGCGATCTATCGCCAGGATCGGCCGATTCCACCAGAAGGCAGCACCGTCATCGAATCGGGTGACGAGGTCTTTTTTATCGCCGCCAAACAACACTTGCGCTCGGTGCTGAGCGAGCTGCGCAACCTCGAAAAGCCGGTGCGCCGCGTTATGCTGGCCGGTGGCGGCAACATCGGCCGGCGACTGGCGGCCAGCCTCGAAACCAAGGGGTACCTGGTCAAGCTGATTGATCACAATCCGGTCCGTGCGCGCGAGGTGGCGGAA
>SDBV01003190.1_pt1 | contig 24414 bp, 47 predicted proteins | sample 2277081 | NCBI WGS metagenome assembly SDBV01 (sample SAMN10402039, study PRJNA504765) | marine sediment metagenome | isolation source: marine sediment core GS10_PC15, 223 cmbsf | place: Arctic Ocean: Southern Knipovich Ridge | collected 2010 | reverse complement strand
ATGAGAATTGCAGAATATAATAAAGAAAAAAAGAAAGAGAGTTCTCTTAGTTGGTATTTATTAGCTGTAATTTTTGGAGTTGCATTATTTTTTTTCTTCCTTATATTTACTAAGGCTAGTATTTTTATTATAAAACTTGCAATCGCACATTGGATCTATGCCTCTATTGGGGTTCTAATCTTTTTGATATTAATAAAAAAAATAAGAAAAGGCAAAGAGAATAAGGAGATTAAAAGAGATGAACATCAATATAGATAAATTTGAATCCTGGCTTAGAAATAAGAATTTAAAAGAAAGAACTATAGAAGAATACTTATATTATTTTAATAAGTTTTTAGATAATGTTTTAAATCAAGAAACAGTCTCAAGATTCTTGGCAAATAAATCTCATAGAAATGTAGTGGCTAGGAGTTTTCTTGTTAATCTTAGAAAGTTTATCTTAGTTAATTATGTAGAATTAGGCTTCACAATAGATCAAAGATTAGAGGCCTCAGAAGTAGAACTTCCAAAAATTACTGGTAGAGAAAAGAAGAGAGAGATAATCCCTTTAAAACTTGAAGAAATTATGCTTTTAGAGAAACATTTAGAAACAGAAAAATTAAAGTTGCAACTTTTATGCAGTTATTATGGTGCTTTACGAGTTGGAGAGATGTTAAAGATTAAAGTTATTTCTTTTAAATGGGAAGATTGGAAAAAAGATATGTCAAAGATGGGGGAGTGTAAAGTTTTAGGAAAAGGAGATAAAGAAGGCATAGCATTCTTTCCAAAAGAACTTATGGTTAGAGTTGCCAAATATATAAAATCCCAGAAGGATCTAGATATTAATTCAACAATCTTTATAAAAAATTATACTAATCATAGAAGTATTAAATCTGGGGCCACTATATGGCAGAAGAAATTAAGAGAAGCAGGAATTAAGGCAAAAATAATAAAATTTGATGGGGATGGGAAAATAATCCCAGAAACATCCATTCACCCTCATAGTCTTCGCCACGCATATGCGTCTTATTTAGTAAATGAAAAAGGTATGGATATTAGGAAAGTCCAAATATTTCTTAGACATTCTTCAATAACAAGTACAGAAATTTATGTACATATTGATAGAGAAAAATTGAAGGAAGAATTAGCAGAGTAAATACATCAATTCTTTAATTTAAATCGATTAGAGGGCTTCTAAGAGCCTATTTTCTATATGTAAATACCTCTCCAGATGAATCCACCAAGCCAAGCAATTATAAGCATAATAACAATTATTCCATTAGGTATCATCTCCTTTTTCATAAGTTCTGTAAATTTTCCTTCCATTTTTATTTTTTACCCTTTTTCCTCTTTTTCTTAATCTTTTTCTTTACTTTCTTTTTATCTTGAATTTTTTCTTTCACAATCTTTTTAGTTTTCTTTACTTTAGATTCTATTTTTTCCATCATTATAATTTCCTTTCCTGAATTAACATCTATTCCAATTTTAAGATCAATCTCTGCTCTTTTTCCATTTTCCCCTTCTTCATATAACTTTCCATTAGCTTTTAATTTTTCCAGAAGAAGATTTGGATCCTTTATGATTTTGTTTATTTTTCTTTCATTATTAAAGAGATTTGGGAAGCGTTTAAAAACAAAATATCCCCCAGCACTTCCTATAAGAACAGACATTGTTATTACAGCCCAACCTAAAGGAGTTAGAGTAATCATTTTAATTTATTTTTTTAAATTTATAAAGTATTAAAGGCATAAGTGCTGGAGCAATTCCACTTCCTTGATTATCAATTGATTCCATTCTATCTAAGAGTCTTTCGATACCACCTAAAATACCAGTCATTTCCCCTATCATCTCTCTCATAAAATAGAGAATTATTACAAAAGAGAAAGTCAATATAATTATATAAATAGCAGTTGTTATAACTCCTTGATAGGCTTTCCACCATGGAGTTGCTTTATCTCTGTAATTCCTTTTGATAAATTCTCTTAAATTTTCAGATGCCCATATCATATCTGTATGATCATAATCTAAGCCAGCTTCTGCCATATCAGCACTGATACTTTTTAATGTAAAATTAACAAGTTCCCTCTTAGGTGTTATGGCAACATAGAAAAGGTCTTTTGTAATTCCTCTTGTGAATCTAGGGAGCCACATGTCCTTAGATTTTAAATAGAGAACTCTTAATCTTGTCCCAGGAATTAAAATTTCTTTGGCATCATCCATTGATGTTGGAATAAGCTTTCCCTGAACTTCTTCCCACCATCCTATTTTTTTACCAGCAGAATCTTTCTTTGCTTTTATTCTTTTCATGATAAAAAAAACTATAACACCAAGGATAACTATAAGAAATACAATCATAAACCATGAAAGAATTTTATCCACAATTGATCCAACATTAATATTACTAAGTCCAAAATCTGCTAAGTCCACCCCTACTGCCATGAAACAAATAATAGAAATTATACTTTATAAATTTAACTTTTAGATTTTTTAAATTTTAGAATTAGAATTAATTATTAAAAACCAAAATTACGTGAGGCTCTATCTAAAGCTGAAAAAGCTTTTTTTTGGAATGTTTTTCCTTTTCCTGAAGATTTTAATGCTTTTAATTTATCTTCAAGTTTCTTTCTTTCTTTATCTTTCTCTGCAATCTTTATTTCTTTTTTAAGCTGTTCTATAGATTTAGGCATTCTAAAAGCCTCCAGGACCTTCTTTACTTTTTCCTCTTCTCCCCATGAAAGAACTCCAGAAGAATAAGAATACAGCAACTAATACAATTAAGGTTATTGCAACTCCAAGAGTTGTGAATTGTGTTCCAGATTGAGTCGCATAGTTTCCAATGGCTAGTAAAGAATCATTATTCACTCTATCTGTTAAAATTTCAGCAACAGATTTTCTTGCATGAGTATAACTTACACTTACATTTTCAAAGTTCAGAGTTGAAGCGTTTAACATTACTCCTGAACTACTTACAGTAACATTTGCAAGAAGGATAGTATAATTATAAATTCCTGTGCCGTTATCTGTTGCATTCCACAATGCAGTAATTGCAAAAGTAGATGCACCAGGATCACTAGCCCCATTAAGAGTATATCCTGATTGATTAATCCATGCTTCAGTTTCATTAATTGTGGTTATTGCATCATCACCTAAACTAGCACCTACAACACTAAAATTACCAAAGATGAACGCCATAATTTGCATACCAAAAAGAACTGCAAGGAGCATGAACCCTATGAGAGCGAATTCTCTTACGTTTGATTGTGTTTTTCCCATTTTTTGTTTTTTCTTAAACTTTGATTATAAAAAATAAAAAAAAATAAAATAAATTTTGTCTTTTCTTACGAAAAGCCTCCTGGTCCTTTTGATCCTCTTCCTCCTGCTCCTCCTCCCATGAAAGAACTCCAGAAGAATAAGAATACAGCAACTAATACAATTAAGGTTATTGCAATACCAAGAGTTGTGAACTGTGTTCCAGATTGACTAGCATAGTTTCCAATAGCTAACAATGAGTCATTTTGTATGCCTTGACTTATGTTGAACGCAGTGGTTCCTTCAGTCAGCCCAGCGTTACCAGGACCAAGGTTACCAAAGATGAACGCCATAATTTGCATACCAAAAAGAACTGCAAGGAGCATGAATCCTATGAAAGCGAATTCTCTTACACTACTTTGTGATTTTCCCATACCTCACCTCCTTTTCAACTCTATAGAATGAATACATGAATTGAATACATTATTGTTATTTATAAATGGTTGTAAACAGAGGTTACAGCTATGTTAATTTTTGTTGGGTTTCTCGTATGTAACATCATCTTCTGGAATGAAATCTTTTGCAAATTTAGATGAACTATTTAAAATCCCTCTTCTAGTTCTTATTATTGATTCTGGCGAAGGCATTCCTCTCTCGAATCCTATATATGCTCTATATCCTAATTTATTTAATACTTTTATGAAGAAAGTCCATAAATATTCTTTCTCTCTAGTTCGAGGATCTTCTTCTAAAACTTCTTCAACTGCTTTTATTAAAGTCATGGGCTTATGTTACTCTCCTTTTCTTTGTTCATAATTTTCCATAATACCCACCCTACGATCACTATAAACATTAAAATAAACACTCTCAATATTCCCAAGTCAAATGATCTTAACATAAATGAAATTATGAGAGTCAGAGTTATCCATCCTAATATAAAAATAAAATTTCTTGCTGTTTTTTTATCTTTTATTTCTTGTTTAAGTTGTTTTTTATTTTTCATTTTATTATTAATTTTTCTATGGGGCTTCATATCTTCTCATTTGAGACTTTCTTATTTCTGCTGATTTAATTCTTTCTCTCTAGTTCGAGGATCTTCTTCTAAAACTTCTTCAACAGCATTGATTAAAGTCATTTTTTATTTTTCACCCATGCACTTTTATTTTTAGGATTAATTATTTCTTTGAGTAGTTCTTCTTTAAACTCCCAAATATTATCTTCATTAATTGAAAAATATGGAGGATTATCACCATGAATAAATCTATCTAAAACTTCATCAACAATCTTAATTATATCTTTTTTCTCGTCATTTCTTCCTTCTAAATAACTATTTGTTTCCATCTTCAATTTTCCAAAATAATACGTAATGTTGAGGATTTTTTTCAATAGGTAATTTTTTCTTTTCCACTTCACCATATTTAAACATTTGATTTAATGATTTTGTGATTACGCTTGATGTTTGTTTTAATCTTATTCCAAGATCAATAGTTGAAATCCATACTCCTTTCTTTTCTTTCAATATTTTTACTATCTCAGATTGTCCCATTTTTTATTTTATCTCTAAATATACCCACAATTTGTTTCATTAATATTCTTTCAGCATTTGTTGCAGAACTTGGATATTTTAAATTCTCTTTTATTTCATCAATATTTTTGATTACTTTTTCTTCTCCTTTTTTGAAAGCTTCTTCTAAAGCTTTTACCATTATTGGAATAGGAACCAAAACTTTCTCAGAATTTCTAAAAGTATATTTGCTTAATTCTTTTGCTATTTCAATTAATTCTTCTTTCATTTTGTTTTATTTTATGTCTTTTATTATAAGCATATTCTCTTTGTCTAAATCTAATAGCCACTAAATATTTTGCTCTATGTCTTGCTTGAATTTCTTTAATCTTCTCTGGGTTCTTTTTTTTATATTCTCTAAAGTATTCTTTCAAATGTTCTTTATTCCTTTCCTTCCATTCTTTTATATATTTATTTTCTTCATCTTTATTTTTATAAGCCATTTTAATATTAAACCCCTGGTGTTTTACTCCCAGGGGACAAGGATATGAATGAAGTGATTGCTCACTTGTTCACATAGCATTAGTCGTGTCAGCGAACTAATGATCATAATTGTTTCACACTAATAATACATACATTACTCCCAAGGCTATGATGCCTAATACAACTATAATTATATTTGCAATAGTATTTTTATTCATTTTCATTTTTTCCTAAGTCTCCTGTAATAAATACTATCATAATATTTCCTATAATAGCAAGAAATATTGAAATTAAATAAGTAATCCAATGAACTTTTACAGTAAATAGGGCTCCAACTCCAAAATTAAAAATAATTAATGAACAAATTCTTATAATTTCCCAAAAATTAGATTTCATTGTAACTTTTAAAAGGTTTTCTTTTCTTTTTTAATAAAATAATACATAAATCTCCTTCTCCTTTTCCGTGTTCTGTTAAATTTTTTTTCTTTTCAAGTTTTATGCAATCTTTATAAGTTTCTTCTAAATAAATTCTTTCTTTTTTATTCATTTTTTAATTTACTTTTTTTATTTGATCCATAGCCTCAAAGATTAATTGCATTGCTGGGATTCCCAATCTCACACTTTGATTCTTGGCTATTGTTTCTGCCTCAATTCTATCCCCTCTAGAAATTATTCTGACAAGATTCTGTATTATTTCTGGTTTTTTATCTTGTTTAGTTTTTCTCCATTCTTCCACTTTTTGCATATTATCCATAATTATATTTTCTTGTTTTTCAATTTCAGAGATATCTTCATTTAATAATTTCTTTTTTGATCTTAAATGTTTAAGATTCTTTATTGGGTTTACGTTATCATCCCAAGAATTAATAAGAAATTCTATAAATTCGCTTTGTGTCATGCCATTTATATTGGATCCTTCTTTAATGAGAGTTATCACATCTGAATCTAAATTAAAAGTCTTATGTTCAGAATTTTCTTTTTTTTTCATCTTTTATTCTCACCTAAGATTTTATTCATTAATCTATTAAGTAATTCATCATAGCTTTCTCTCTTTGCTATTCTAAATGCCTTCAATCTGCTCAAAGTTTGTTTCTTGATCTGAATAGTTGTTAACTCTTTTTTATCCATTTTAATTTCTCCCCATCATATCAAGTTGATTAAATACTATCCAAAATCCAAAAAAAATGATTACTATATATAATTGAATAGTTTCTTTTGATAATATATATGGATAAAAAATTATAGTAGCTAAAAGAAATAATAGCGTACTTGCAAAAGCTAGAATTTCATTAATAATCCACTTAATAATAAATTTCATGTTTGATTATATTGGACTTGATTTATAATGTGAGTGTAAGCCCAAGCACCCCTTTTATTTATTTCTATTTTATGTAATAAACATATAACTACTATATAAATGTTTAGTTTTTGTATTCTCTATTTTTATTGTATGTATTGTATGTATTATTATACATATAATAATAATAATAATAATAATAGGAACTCTAAGTTATGGTTTTGTTATATAAATCCCTTTATAAATATAGGTTTTCTTTGATTGTTTCTTTGATAATAGTATAGGTTTATTGTACGTATAATAAAGATATTATATTGTTTTAATTAAATTCGGATAATAGATTTATAGACAATAAGAGATTTTCCTTCGCTTCGCTCAGTCCATTTCCTTTCGTGTTTTGGTTTTAGGGGGGCCGACCATTCGCAAAGCGAATGGTTTGTGCAACGCCTCTAGGCGTTGCTTATGTTTTTATCGCCCAAAATCCGAATATAAAAAAAAGAAAAAACTCTCTTTCTTTCAAAGAAAATCAAAGAAAAAATTAGACTATAAATACTTAAAGAAATAGGGGATCGTGCAGTGAGAGGGCTTAGAATGGCTTATTTAATCATCATCTCCAAGGTCTTCAATTTCATAATCTTTAGGAGCATCTTTAATTCTCTCTATTATTTCCTTTTTTAATACATCCATCTCTGAGTTTAAAGCATAAAGTTCTCCAACTGTGGCATCTTTAAGATAGAAAGAAGTGCTTGTTCCTTCTCCTTCAATTATTACAGAAACATGTATTTTCTTGGCCATTTTATCTTTTCTGTACCTTTGAGGTACTCTTTTGTTTTTTAATTTCTTGTTCAATTAATTTAAGTAAAGGATAAATTAATCTCATCATTTCTTTGTGTCCTTCGGAATAAACTTTAATTTTCCCTACATTTTCATAATATTTTTTTAGTTCCTTTTCTAATTTTTTCATTTTATCTTTTACGCACCTTTGCTTTACGCATTTCTTTTTTAGTTCTATCAACTAAGTGTATACAAAATTCTACACAACTTTCACAAATTCTATAATCTGATTCTATTCCTTTATAACAACAACCACACCAACCATAATCATTTCCAACATTATCAAGTTCTTCTTCAATTATTGTCTTTGTTTTCTTTTCCATTTTTATCTTTTACGATTGTTTAGTTCCTTTTTTATTTTCAAATTCATCAATCAAATCTTTTTCAAATTTTGTGATAATATTCATAACTACCCAACTAATAGTTGTTTCTTTTGCAAATTTATGAGAAGGCATAAATTCTGGAAGTTTCTTTAATTTTTCAATCTCACTCCAAATAAAATCTATAATTTGTTTTGATTTATATTCTTTGCCAGATATTTTCCCAGTCATTATTGCCTTTTGTAATTCTTTTTCTTTTTCCATTTTTATCTTTTACGCATAATAGGTATTCCTATTTGCTAGAGATTCCCATTATTTTATTTATTTCTTCTTGATATAGATTATGTTCTCTTTCTCTATCCATTCTTTCAATATCATTTTTTGGTTTTGATTCAAACCCTTCTCTAAAAACACTTTGTAATTTTTTATCACATTTTCTACAAGTTGAAAATACTTCTGCATTTACAAATTCTATTGGTGATTTCAATTTTTCACATTCATCACATTTTATTTTTATTCTTTTCATTTTTTATTAACTTCTTTTTTTAGTATTAAAATTATTAGATTATTCAAACTTCTTTCTTCTTTTTTGGCTTTATTCTCTAATTTCTCTCTTAATTCTTTGCTTGGATATATTGTTATTCTTTCCATTTTGATTATAAGTCGTTGGATGGATATTAACCATCTACATTATTTGCCGTCGCAATCCCAACGATAATATATTGAGGTATAATACCTTTAAATACCTTTCTAACTACTTATTAGTTACATTACAATAAGGTATTTAACCTTTAGTTGTTATGCAGAATCCTCCTCACTTTCTAAAAAATCAAATCCTTGTTTGATTAAGATATACAAATCACTCCAATAATTTTTTACTATTACTATTCTATCTAATACAGATTTAATGGAATATCCATCTTTCTCTTTTTCAAAAATTAAAATAGTAAAACAATAATCCTCTTTCTTTTCATTTTTATACCATTGAACTATCTCTAAATAATATTCTTCAGTTTTCAAATTCTTTGTCTTTCTTAGTTCTAAATCTCCTATTCTATATAATATATTTTTCATTTTTATCTTTCTTGCATAGTTGGTGTTCCTATTTGCTTTTTTAATTCTAAGTGATTTCCCCATTGTTTTGCCATAGCTTTTGCAATACCTTCAAATGTCTTGCTTTTCTTTTTTGAATTCCAGTTAGCAGTAAATTTAGAATGCCTCCATCCTTTATTACAAACATAATATTCTGGATTTATTTCTTTGAATAAAGTATTTGTTGATTGAAGTTTCGGCAAATTTTTAAGCCATAATAAAGTTGTCTTCTGTGATTTATGCCCAAAATAAAAAGGTTGAATTATTTGTGTTTCCTTTGGCATTTCAAAAACCTTATGAGGAACAGGATTTTCAATAGCAATCATTGGAATAAAAAAATTCTTTTGTTTCCTCACCTTTTTTATATCTCTCTTGATTAAGTTTTCCTTTTGGAAAAAGCCATCTTGTTCCTGCTCTTGATATAAATGTACATGGTGGATGAGCAATCATTAAATCCCATCCATCATCTAAAACTCGTAAGACATCTTTTTGTATATGCCATTCAGGATGCCCTCCACTACAAGGAAGAATATCACAACTAAATGCTTCGTGCCCTAACTTTCTAAATGCTTTACAAACTTCTTGGCTTTCTTCACATGCTATTAATGTTGTCATTTATCTTTTACGATTATTTATTGTTTTCTTTATTTCATTACTCATTTTGATCCTCCAACAAAATTTTTAAGATTTGTTTGGCCACTTTTTACAATATCTTTTCCACAGAAACAACATCTGTATTTATTGGTATTTCTCATCCACACAACATTGATGTTTGAATTACATCTTTGGCAAAATGGTTTACTCATTTTTTGTAATATACTTTACGTAATTTTATAACTTTTTTTACTTCATTAATTATAACATTTCCAAAAGCTATTCCACCATTATGAAACTCAAAAAGTTCATTATTCCTTTCTTCATTATCCCTTACTTCTAATACATTTAATTGATTTATTTCAATTATATTTATTACATATTTCAAAAGATCAATCTGTCCTTTTTTATATTCATTTATTAGACTTTTTACTTCTTCTTCCTCTGTCTTTTTCATTTTATTTTCTATTAAAAATAATTTCAAATATTTTAATTAATGTTAAAAAAGGAATTAAAAATAATATAATTATAAATTCTCCAAATCCTTGAATAGCATAAATTATTTTTCTTGATAATGGAATTTTAAAACTTCTATTAATATTCTTTTCAAAGGCATTTCTCATTATTTCAAATTCAATATTTTGATTTTCCATTTTATCTTTCTTGCATAGTTGTTATGCATAATCCTCCCATATACTTTTTAATTGTTTAATTAAATTCTTATCAAATATTACTGAAGCATACCAAATATTAAAAATAGGAATCATTAATAGTAAACTAATTCCAAATAAACTTATACAAAACATTATTTTATTTGTAAATTTCATTTTTATCTTTCCTCCTCCAATTTCTCTTCCACAATATTCTTTGTGCAATCCCAACATACATCTAAGACACAAGGAATAATATCTCTTTGCATACATATTTTACATTTGACCATTTTATCATTTACGATTGTTTATTGTTTTCTTTTAATTTTGATAGGAAATAATTTTCTGTCCAGTAATTTTCAATTTCTTGTGAAGTTAGGTTTGATAGTGCTTGACATGATGCACCCAATTCTAAAGCCAATACAACTTGCTCTGCACCATATTGTATTGCATAATCTCTCTCTTCCTTTAATTGTACTGGAGTTTGTCCAAAAGCTACTAACATAAGCATCAATAAAATTGCCCCCATTATAATACCAAAAATGAACCAAAGACCTTCTTGTGATTTATTTTCCATTTTATCTTTTCTGTTTACCTTGATTTAATTTAGGAATATACTCAGAAGGAGTTTGATTTTTATCTTCTTTCTTTATTTCTTTCATACCAATTAATCTCCAAATAATATCTTCATAAGAATCAGACTTTGTTCCTCTATCTAGAAGATATTGTCTTAATTTCTTGCTTACTTTAATTGATTGTTTTTCTTCAGACATTTTAATAAACAAAATTATTATCCTCCATTAAATCTACAAATTTATCATAACATTTATTACATATTGTTGTTGATATAGGATAAGCATTTGTGCAACAATCTAAACAAACTTCTTTACTACATCTTTCACATTCATATAATTCTTCTTTATTTGAACATAATTTACACTTTTTCATTTTACTATTACTCTCACACTTTGATTTTCTCTTTCTAAAAATTCTTTTTTATCAAGAGCAACTTGTTTAATTGGTGTCCACATAAACATATAATCACAACTATCTAAATGAGAAATATCTTTCTTACAATTATTACAAAGTAATCCTTCCCTACACATTTCTAAAGCAACTGGAATCCAAGAAGGTTTTATTAATTCTTTATTCTCATCATCCCAATATTCCACTATCCATTTTTTTTCTTTCTTTTGCGAACCTTTATTACTACTCATACTACTTAGTGGTATAAGTAGTATATAAACCTTTCGTTAATGTTCAGAATACCCTACTTGTGTTTATCAAAATTAACTTTGCTTGTTCTTAGATCCATTAGAAATTCTTCTAACTTTGTAGTTGCTTCTTGAGGTGTATCTGCAATAATAATGATTCTTTTCCTGTCGTCAGATTTATCCCACCATTCAAATTTCTTTTCAGATTCAACAGCTTCAAGATTCTTTTCCATAATAAGAAATAGTTATATGGTTTTATATAAGTATGGTTCTACCTTTTGAAAAACCATAATAGAATAAAGATTATACTAAAGGCAAAAATATACAAGAAGATATCATTCTGAACCATAGGAATACTAGCACTATTTTTTATCAGAGTTCCAATTAAAGCTAAGACAAGAACTACTATTGAACTTACTCCCATACTGCTAATTATGTCTGCTCTTATTCTTTCTTCTTTTTCTTTATTATAAAGAATAAGAGTTGATGTAATAAAGATCGTAGCAAAGACTACTAAATAAAAATAATAATAACAATCTGTTGGCCACACTAAGAAATCCCCTAGAGTGGTGATACCTGTAAATGCTGAACATACCATTTTAAATTTTATCCTCCAAATTTATACACTATCCATAATGCTATAATGACTGAGATAGTTAAAAAAGAGATTATCATTGCAGTAATACTTGGATCGATTCCTAATACTATTAATGGAATTTTAAGAATAAATGTGAATAAAACAAATATCACATCTCCAAAAGTTTTTCCTACATTTACTATTGTAAATAAAACAATTGCCCCAAAACCAAGAACTGGCCTTTCTGTACTGAAGAGACTATATTTTCCTGAACTTGTTTCTTCGAGTGATCTTATAGTTTGATTTAAATTTCCATATGTTGAATTAAATAATTCATCATCAGATAATGGCTGTGGTGCCTGATTGTCATTTTGAACAATAACTATAATACTGAACAAAGCCAGGACCATCATTCCTATCATTACAAAGTTTCCATAAATACTTTCAAACTTAGCCATTTTATTGTGGATTCTCCTTATTTATTTTCCATATTCCTAATATAACTATTACCAATACCCAGATTCCAGCAGATCCTAATCCTACTATATCTCCTCTGACAATTCCTAAAGTTATTGCACCTGCAAAACTTATAAACATTCCTATTAAAAGTTCTGTTTTTGAACTTCCAAAGATCAATATAAAAACGAATGTTAAAAAGAACCATAAAATATAACCTAAATTTCCATATGTAGAAGAACTTGTTAATTTTACATTTGAAAGTATTACTAATTGATTATTAGCAAAAACTCTTGTTTGAAGAACAGTATCATCTATTCCTGGATTTATAGTGCATGATATAGTCCCACTAGCTGAGGTTATTGTGTTATTGCACAGAGTTCTATTACCAAAAATATCATTCCTTGTAACTTCCATAAATATAGTTTTTGAAGTTCCATCATCTGTTGAAAAACTGAAACTTATTGTATTTGTATCATTATCATAAGTTGGAACTGATTGGAAAATTAATCCTATTTCTTCATCATAATCAAAAGTATCTTGTTCTTCTGGAGTTGCTTCCAAAACAATCTGGCAATCTCCTATTGTAAAGTCCTGACAGAAGGCAATAATGTTATCGAAGTTTCCTAAGACCACTCCATTTTTAATTACACGTATATTATAGATCACATCATTTCTAACAAAATGCCCAACTGTTTGTCCATTGGAATCTGTCTTTGGCAGTTCTACGGTTTTAAAAGAATTATTCTCACTTATATATTGCCTGTCAATAAAGATAAGGGCATTTTCTACGAAAACAAAATCTTCTCCCTTAAAAGATATTTTGAATTCAGTAGAATCAGAACTATTTAAATCATATAAAGTAATATTCTGAGGTATTGTAGAATTAGATAAAGTAAAATCAACTATATTATAATTCTCTATGGCATAACCTATAGCTTCATATTTTATTATAGAATCTACAGAATAATTAGTGCTGGCTAAAATATCTGAATTAATACAAACTAAAACAGGATTGGCAGAATATGATTTAGAGAAATTTAATATCTCTACTGTTCTTGTAGGATCGAAGAAATCAATATTTAATTCAACAATTGTATTAGATAAAACTGTTTGTAATTCTTCATCCACAATAGAATAGTTATAAATCAAATTTGTAAATACAGAACAATCATCTAATGCTAAAGGTTCTATTGTTTGATTATAAGATGATGAATTATAAGTAAATCCATCTGATAAAGTTATATTCCAATTAAAAGTTATATTTGTTTGACTGGTTACTTGAGGAATAATTATATTTCTACTAGAAATCACATTATCTCCAGAAGTCGTTAGAGTTGTTGAGAAACTTGTTCCATTATAAATAAGGATCACTGATGATGCAGTAATTCCAGCTGACACATTAAAATCCAAAGTAAAAGTTTCTAACGATCCTTCTAATGTTATATTCGTGAAACTAAAATTATTTTGTAGAATTTTATAATCAAATGTAGCTATTTCTACATCTGAAGAATTTTGGCCTAGTGTATCATTAGCATAAACTATGAATGTATATTGGCCATAATCGTCCAAGAAAGTAACATTAGTACATGTAGGCAAACTTATATTATCTGATGTAGAAATATTTACCACCGTACAAGTATCTAAACTAGCGTCTGTAACAGTATAATTAAATACCATAGATTTAGTTAAAGTTTTTGTAAAATTATCTATATAAGATCTATTTAATGGGAAAGTTATATTTAATATTGGGGCTGAAGTATCAACAGAAAAGAAAATAGTATCATTCAATCCAAATCTTCCTGTAACAGAATTGTTTGCATACAATAATAATTGAAAGAAACCATCCTCTACTGTTAAAGTTGTATTTATATCTGATAAGGTAACATTAGTTCCATTGTAATTTACAATCCAAGCATCTATTGATTTGTTAGTGGTTGCATTAAAGAATATTGTTGAAGTTGTATGAGTAATATTTGTTGGAGAATTTACATTTATTACAGGAGCCGTATCAACTGTAAAAAAGATTGTGTCATTCAAACCGAAAGATCCACTAGTAGAATCATTAGCATATAATAATAATTGAAAGAAACCATCTTCCACTTCTAAAGATGAATTAACTGTAATCGTTACATTGGTTCCATTATAATTTATTATAAAATTATCAACTCCTAAACTTGTTGTTGCATTAAAGAATATTGTTGGATCTTGAAAAGTTATATTTGTTGGAGATGTAACATTTATTTTTGGAGAACTATCAATAGTAAAGTTCCTTGTTGTTCCTGTTCCACACCCAATATCATCACAAACTTCATAAGTCCAATTATGATCTCCATCTGCAATAGTTTTTGTGAATAGATAATTTGTACTATTTATTCCAGATGAATTTGTTTCATTTAATATTCCATCAATAAATAAACTTACATTAGCCAATACATTTACATTTGAGAAAGTTCCATTATAATTTATTATTTGAATTGTTGTATTAAATGCTTCAACAGGAGAGTTAAGTGTTACTATTGGTCCGAAAATAAAAGTTACTTGAATCGCCAAATGATTATTATATAATTGAGTTACTTCTGCTGGAGATAAACTTCTATTCCACATGCTAGTTTCATCTATTATTCCATCCCAGAATTGTCCAGCACCAACATTTGAACCCATATAAAATGGTTGCTCTGCTACATTATGCAAATCTGAAATTGTTACAGGAGTACCACTTAAACTTCCATTAATATATAAATTTGCATGTGTTCCATTTAAAGTCGCCGTTATCATAGTCCATTGTCCATTTGTTAAAGCCCCTGCATCTGACTGTATAACAAAATTTGTTGCATCAGCTCTGTAAAATTGAGCTCCTACTCTATCACTCGTTGAACTTCTGAATATAACATATCTTATTCTTCCTGCTGAATCAGACCTTTTATTTATAACTACTGCATCAGCAGTTACACTCTCAGGCTTAACCCACATATTTAAAGTAAAAGGAATTGTAGGGTATAAACTTCCTGTTCCTCTTGTTAAATATTGTGAAGAACCACTTTCAAAATCACTCCCATTATTAATTATTCCTGTGTTAAAAGTTGTTGAATTAATTGGAGTTAAAGTGTTGCTAAAAATACTTGAATCAGTATAAACATCATCTAAAGTCCAATAAGCAATTAAATCCACATTTAACGAAGCTGTCCATACACTCCAAGCCGTTAATCTTTTCCCATATAAAGTTGCAATCCATTCCACCACATCTCCTTCTTCAACATTTGTAAAAATCCCAATAGTTATATTTCCTTTTAATAATCCTGTTGATTTATTAATTTCTGTCCATGTTACTTCATCTTTTGTTCCATCTTGAAATTTAGTACACTTTTCTATCGTCTGATTATCTCCATCATCTTTTTGACAATCATATTTAAAATTTGGAACTTGTATTATTGTTTTATATTTATAATCAAAATCTCTTACAAATAATTCATTACTCTTTTTTGTATTATAAAAATCCATACCATTAAAAACATTAACATAATCATCATAGTTTTCAACTGTGAACTCTGCAACTCTTTGATACCCAATAGGAACTTTATAATTCAATGGAGTATTTAATTTAATCTTTGCTATTTCTTTTCCAAAAAAAGGAATTCCAAGAGCATTAGTAATTGTATATTCTTTTTTAATTGAATCATAGTCTTGTACGTTGTCCCAATTAAGACTTGAAACAATTCCCAAAATAAAAATCATAACAAAAAAAGTAAGGCTTAATAATACATATTTATTCTTCATTTTAGGCTCCTATATCTCCAAACAGTGATTCTTTTTTTCTAAATAATCCGTAACTTAAAATAATTATAAATGCCCAAACTATTGGAATAATTATTGGAAGATTGAGAATGAATGTTGAAGAATTAATTAGATCAATTGAATAAATGTCTAATAATTCTGTGCTTGAATTTATAACAATATTATATGTTCTTTGAATTGTAACTGCTAAAATAAATGCCACAATTAATATAAAAAATTCCAACACTATCCATACTTTTTGTTTTTCATGGAATATAAAAGATGAAATTACTATTAATATGATCATTCCTAAAAGAAGCCCGAGTCCATAATTATCTGCACTATTTAAGATAACATTAATGCCAATTCCTAAAGTATCATTATAAGCCTCTTGAAAACTTACATTTCCTATCTGAATATCCATACTCGTGAATGTTTGATCTATAAGATTTGCACCATAGACAAAAATTCCCATTATAACTATTCCCATAAACCCTAAGAAAATCAACACAAATAACATAACTGCATTCAATTTTCCAGCTTTACCCTTGGCCATATTGTTCCACCTCTTCTTCGTCAGCTTCAATTATTTTTTTTGCTATATCTGACCATAAAGTATGTCTTATTATTAAATTAGTTATTATTTTTGTTGGCATTCTATCTTTATCTTTTCCACTTCTCAATCTTTTATCTTTAATAGTTTCTATTTCTTTATGAAATTTTCTTCCCATTCTTGCTTGTATTCCTTTATCCATCATTTATTGGAGCCTCCCATCTGTGAATGCTCTTCCAAATTTTTTAATTGTATTGCTTAATATTATATCTTTCCATGTTTCTATCATAATTATAAATATTATTAAAAAGGTAATTCCCACAGATATTCCTTGAGAATATATGAAAATATTTGTTATAAAGTTTGATAAGTTTGATAATTTTATGAAACTTATTGATATTAAATTAAGAGTTTGTAAGAACCACATTAAGAATCCATAAGCAAACCATACAGAAAGAAGTTTAAGATATTTTGATTTAGTAACTTTTGTTATGCTTCCATCCTCATTTGTTTTATTAGAATAAGGGAGTGTTATTGCAGGATAAAGAAAACCTAAGAAGAGAATAAATGTTCCAATGAGAATAATAATAAGAAGAATAGAATCAGATGTTTCAAGCTTAAGTCCTGTGGGTGTTATTTCAAAACCAGAAGATAAAAATCCTCCAAAACTAGTTGCATTACAAACTATTAAATAGCTATACTCTCCGTTTCTTGTAAAATTTTCACCTAAAACATTATAATCCCAATCTATACCAAGAGAATGAAATTCCATAGCTACTTGATCAATTTGGTGTTTTCCTGTATTATTAAAAAGGTGAAAAGTGCAGTCTGTTGTAGTGTTATCAACTCTTAATCCATTGGAGATATTAAAAACATGAGCATTAAATAAATGATCCACTCCATTTTCAAAAGTATCAACTTGTGTAAATTCAACTTGAAGCCCAAGATTAATATTAACATTTGTTTGTGTTTTTGTTGCTTGAGCATCTACTAAAGAAAAAGAAAATAAAGAAAATAAAATTAATAATAAAAATAATTTCTTTTCTAACTTCTCCTTCTTAATCATATTTTTCATCCCCAAGTCCTAGGATTGAACACATTAAACTTCCTTTTTGATTGGTTAGAAGATAGAGGTCTCTGCCCAACAAAATCACTTTGAGAAATTATCCTAGATTGGTTTATTTCCTCCATTGTCTTTCCAGAAATAGCTTTTCTATATGTAGATTCAATTATATGAAGTGTACTGATAATTAATATTCTAAATTTAGTTTTTCTAAATTTATCACTCATTCCCATCTTTTCATAATTAGATAAAATATATAATACTAATTCATCCCCCAAATCTGCGAGGATCTCATAAATACGCATTTCAGAATAATAAGACAGAGTTGTATTTTTATCTATATATTTAGAAACTATCTCCATCATTGAACTAACCCCAAATTCATTTAGGGGTATTTGTGTATCATCTTGTGGCTTTATCCAGCCTGCATCTCCATTTTCTAAAGTTCCAATATATTCTCCTTTGTAGAAATGTTCAAGCTTCTCTAATAGTTCAGCATTTTCAATTTGATATTGTATAATATTTCCATCTTTATTTACTGATCCAAGAGATGATATATCTGATGTTAATTGAATAGTTTTACTTTTAAGTTGTCTATTCTCATCCTCTAATGATTCAATATATTTAGTTGGATCTACTACCTCTTCCATTTTTATTTATCTCTTTTGATTATCCAAATATCCCCCTATTTTTTCTAATAGAATTTCTTCTTTTTATAGTTTTCTTTTTAATAGAAGATTTTCTTTTTAGAGGTTTGCTAAGCTGTGCAATTCTTCTTTTTAAAGTGATTTGTCTCTGTTCTTGTCTTGTATCAAGTAAATGCCTTCCTCTTTCTATAACTTTTCCTTTTGATAAAGGAACTCTTTTTCCTTTAATAATTCTAAAGTTTCTGAATTTTGCAGAAGTTTTCTTTGAATAACCTTTAGGAACTTTTAATCTTGATGTAGTTGGTTTCCCTTTAGTTGGTCTTATCGTTGCTGTTCTTGAAAGAGATGTATCTGTGATATAATTTCTTAAATCTCTTGCTTTATTCTTTGACAAAGGAACTTTACTTACTTTTATTAATTTTGGCCTCTTTCCTTTCTTTGTTCGTTTTAAAGGTCTAGCCCAAACTTCAAATGCTTGACCTTTTATTTCCACTTTTTTTCTAATTACTTTTCTTTTTCTTTTAAATGCAACTATTGGTTTTACCTTTAATTTTGGTTTTCTAATTAGAATAGGTCTAGTAGGAGGAGGAACTAATGGTTGTCCTATTTTTTGTGCTTGAATAACTGCTTGGGCTTGTGGCTGTGCTAATCTTCCTGGTTGTGGCTGTGCTAATCTTCCTGGTTGTGGCTGTGCTAATAATTGCTTAACCTTTTCTCGTTGTCTAACTAATAATCCTAATGTAACTAATTGAACTGTCTTGAATTTAGATGCACTTAAACTTCTTCGATTAATTCCTCTGCTTTTAATGGCTTGTTTTTCTCTTTGTCTGAGTTTTAATAATTGTTGTTGTTTTACTTTTGGTTTAATCTTACTTTTAATTATTTGTTTTTGTTGATTATTTATAACTTTTATTTCTTTTCCTAATGTTTTATCTTTTTTTGCAAGTTGTATATTTCTCTTATTAAATCTCTTTAAAGAAACTTTTTGAATAGAAGTTAATTTTGTTTGCTCTAATAATTGATTATTAATTTTAAATCTTTTTTCTTCAATTCTTTTTCTAATATTACCTAATGTTTTTTCTAATTCTTTTTTTTGTATAAGAGTCAAACTTGCTATTCTTTTTTTTAATATTTCTTCTTGTGAAGAAACTATTTTTCTAACAAGCTGTTGTCTTTGTTGTTTTATTTGTCTCGCCGATTCTTGACTTTGTATTTTTTTTAATCTTCCTAAAGAAGCTTTTTGAATAGGAGAAGGTTGTGACAATCTTTTTATATTTCTTCCAAGATTTCTTTGTTGTCTCCTTAAATTTTCACGTTTTCTTGCTCTTTTAATTACTTCTCTAGGTTCTATTACTTTTGATGTGAATTTTTTGATTTCTTGTTTTTGTTTGCTTTTTAATCTTCCTAAAGAAGCTTTTTGAATAGAAGTTAATTGTTTACTCTTAACTATTTTTCTTTTAATATTTCTTTGTTGTTTTTTTAGTGCTTTACTTTTTTTAAATTGTTTAATTATTTGTTTGGGGGTTATTACTTTTGATGTGAATTTTTTGATTTCTTGTTTTTGTTTGCTTTTTAATCTTCCTAAAGAAGCTTTGTGAATAGAAGATAATTGTTTAAATTTTATAATTTTTCTTCTTATATTTTTCTTTTGTTTAGCGACTTTTATATTTTTCCTTGCTTCTTTAATTATTTTCTCTGTAAATAATATATCTGATTGAATTTTTTTTATCTCCTTCTTTTGAGAAGTTTTTAATCTTCCTAAAGAAGCTTTTTGAATAGAAGTTAATTGTTTATTCTTATCTATCTTTCTTTTAATATTTCTTTGTTGTTTTTTTAGTGCTTTACTTTTTTTAAATTGTTTAATTATTTGTTGAGGAGTTGGTATTTGTTTTTGAATTCTTTCTATTTTTTTCTTCTGTGCTTTTTTAAATCTAGTTAAAGCAACTTTTTGTATATCTTCAAATTTATTAATATTCGTTAATGTAATAGTTCTTTGTCTAATCTTTGCAATAACTTTTCTTGTTTGTGATTTAATTTTTCTTATTGTTCCTGGTGGTAATTCTTCAATTGCTTCCAATTCTTTTACTCTTTTATTTAAACGTGAAATAGTAATGTCTGCCTTCTTTTTTAACTTTCCTAACTTACTTTTAGAAAATTTCTGTTCTTTTAATAATTTTTTTCTCCTAGATAATCTTTCTCTTCTTCTTTTAAAAGTTAATGCTCTAATTCTTTTAATCTCTTTTTTCCTTTGTAATTCTAATTTTTTCTTCTTAATTTTTATTATAATCGGTTTCTTCTTTATCGCTTTAATCTTTTCTTTTACTTTACCTTTGATTTTTGCTTTAGCTTTTTTTAATTTAGCTATTTCCTTTTCTCTTTTTTTCTTTTTTAATAATTTTCTTCTACGTTCTTCTTTTTCTTTTTTTCTTTTTTTAACACTTATTAGCAATTCTTCTTTTTCTTTTTTAATTCTTCTTTTTTTTAATCTTATTGCAAATCTTCCAAATAAACTTTTTTTCTTAACTCTTATTCTAATTTCACTACCACTTAAAGCCCTTCTAATTTTTACAACTTTCTTTTTTGCTTTAGTAATTGTTTTAGTTACTTTGCTTGTTTCAACAGCTTTTTTAAATGCAAGAGAAACTGATCTATGAACTCTTATTTTTGGAATTTTTGTTATTATTCCTGTTGCTTTTCCAACAACTTCTGGAACTTCTATAATAATTGGTAGTGCTTTTAATGCTCCTCTTAATCCAGGACTTATTTTTAATTTTTTAACTACATTTTTAGAAACTGATTTAGATAATTGCCCCACAAGTTTTAATCCTTTACTTGCAATAGCAAAAATTAATACAACCCCCCCAACTTCTGCTATAAGTTCACCAGGCCTAGTCATTCCAAACTTTGTTAATTGATTTCCTTTTAAAATTAAATTATCTTTAGTTATAGATGCTCTCACACTAGCAACTAATGGAACAAAATTTGCTGGATTGTCAAGTAATTTTATTGTTGCTTTTCCAAGTTCAACAAATGAAGAAGGAGTGTCTGAAGCAATTCTTAAAAATCTTCTTGCTCCTGCTTGAGCCTTAAAAAAGTTTTTAGCAGATTCTGTTTTTGCTTTATTTAATGAATCAATAGATTTTAATCTCTCTGTTTCATAAATGAAAGCTAAACGACTTAAAGTTGGATCTCTTTTTTCTGCTCCTTCTTCTCTGAAGAATTCACTCTTCTTAACTTCAGTATTTATTCTCTGATCAATATCTTTTTCTAATAATTTATTAGCATTATCTACTGAAAGGATTCCTTTATTTATTTGATTTTGATAAAAATCTAATCTTTGTTTTGAAAAGTCGTCAACATTTTTTCTTAATTTTGCTTCTTCTCTTAATTGTTCTTTATTAAAAACACTTAAACTAGGATCAATACTCAATTGAAGTATTTTTGATATCTCTTTCTCTGTTAGTTTTTTTTCTTCTTTAACAAGTAATTTCTCTCTAGTATCTCCAAAAGTAAATCCAGGAATTTTATCTCTTCTTCTTTTATCTGCTTTTAAATATTGTTCTTCAGTAAGTAGAGCAGTTCCAGTTGGTGTTGATTTTACTAATTTGCCATTTTCAAATCTAAAATTAAAATCCTGAACTCTTATTTTTCCATCTTCTTTTCTTATAGGAATAGCAATAGTGAAAGAATTAGATTTTGTTGCATTACGATAACTTCTTGCAAAACTTCCAGGATCTCCAAATAGAATAGCACGTTTAATTACTGAAGGAACTTTTCTTGGAGGTAATGCTTTTCTTGTAATAGCAGGGGGCAATCTAGTAACTAATCTCCCTGTTTTTATTTCTTTGAATCTTTGTACACCTCTAACTCTTATAGGTTCAAATCCTACTTTTTTAGCTTCTACTCTTAATTGTGTCAGCTTTGCCTGTGCTTCTCTTTCCCTAACAAGAGATAAAGTTTTTGCTCTTGCAACTCTTGCAATTTCTGCACCAAAAACTCTTTGTTGTTCTGCTTGAGAAATAGTTTCTCCTCTTTGTTCTGCACCTTCTATTTTTCTTTGTAAATTTCTAAGTATAGAAATGTCAATACCTAACTGATCTGCTCTCCCTCCTTGTTGATTAATAGACTGTCTTAAAGCTGGGAATTTTTCTCCTGGTCTAGCTAATTTTCTTCTTTGCAATTCATCCTGTAAACCTTTGACTTGTGTTTGTAAAACTCTTCTTTCAGCTTCTTTCTTTTGTATTTGCTCTTGAGAAAAACTCACCATCTTTTTTAAAATTAAATCCTCTAATGGAATAAGAAATTACTGTTTATAAATATATGTAAACTCAAAAATTCAAAATATTATTTCAAATATAAAAGAAATTGCGTATATTAAAATAATAATTACAAATATAATGTATAATTGTGCGAGAATAACATATGAAAATATAGAAAATATTCTTTTATGGAACGAATCAGAAGTTAACCATCCTCTATAACTATAAGTATCTTTCTTTTTTTTTGTGTCATTACTAAACTTTATTTTCATTCTTATTCTTCTAATATAAAAATAAGGTTTATAAAGTTTAATATCAATTAATTTTTATGCCAAAAAAAGATACTTCTACAGGTGAGGCGATAATTTCTGAATCTGGAAATTGGAATGTTGCATCTGATTTTGCTAGAGTTAAAATTATGACGCCTCAATCTAAATGTGAATATTATGAAGATATTGCCACATTTGGTTATGAGTCAATAATTGAAGAACTTATGGGTTATTCTATTCCTAATGATCTCGTAAAATATACTGGACTAAGAAGATTGATTAAAGAATTAATAAAGCTATGCAAGAATTCACAATTTGCTATGAAAAAAGACGGCACTAAAAATAAAATTAAAGAACATATAAAAGAACTTGAAAGAATAAAAAATATCCTTCATTTATTAGTCACTATAAGACGGAATCATATAAATAAAACTAAAGAGTTAACAATAATAAATGATAGATATGATAAAATTCTTAATATAGTTCTTGATATAAAATCAGATATTAATATTCCACTAAATCAAAATCATCTAATTTTTACAGATAAAGAAGAATTTGATGCACACGCATATAAAAATTCAATGAAAGAAAGAATGATTAATAGAGGTTAAATGGTTTCAAAATCAAGTATTATTTGGACTCTTAAAGAACTTACAACTTGTATAAGACAAAGACAATTAAATAGTTATGATGCTAATATTGGTGTCTCAGGAAAAAGAGGAGATGGTAAGAGTACGTTATTATTTAAGATATTTAATTCTTTTAAAAATGATGGTTTTAACCAAGAAAAGCATCAAGAGTATTCTAGAGATAAAATTATAACCCTTCTAGCAAATCAAACATATGGTTACTGTTGGGATGATGAAGCGATAAATTCTGGATATAAAAGAGATTTCCAAGTCAGAGCCCAAAAAGATATGATCAAAATAATAACAAATTATAGAGATAATTTTAATATTATTGGTTCTGCTATTCCTTTTTTTTATAGTCTAGATATTGATTTAAGAGAACTTATTTTTATTCATATACATATTATTGAAAGAGGTATCGCAATTCTTCTTATGCCATTAGAGACTTCAATTCATACTACAGATCCTTGGGATACTAAGAATAATATTAAGGTTGAAATCCAAGAAAATGCTCGACTAAAAAGAAATCCAAATGCAAAGTTTAGATATAATAGATTTACAACTTTCGCAGGATATCTATATTTTGGTCCTATGACTGAGAAACAAGAGAAAAAATATAAAGAAATAAAAAAAAGGAAGAGATCTCTATCTCTTCATATTGAGGGAGTTGAACAGACATTAGATTTCAATCAGAAAGTATACAATGCATTAATAGAAGGAAAATTATCTAAAGAAGGTCTGCAACAGATGTGTTTAACAGAAAATAAAAAGTATAGTGCTGTTGCAACACTAATGAACTCTATGCTTAATGATGCAGGTGAAGAGAGGACCATGACTGAATTCTTCAAAGATAGGCCAAATAATGGTTACCATAATAAGAATAAGGACCAGATTAACAATCTTTTACCTGACCTTTAGAGTAACTTTGTTCTAATTATTATTAGGTATTCACTCTTAAAAATTTTGTTGCA
>SDBV01003189.1_pt1 | contig 24419 bp, 19 predicted proteins | sample 2277081 | NCBI WGS metagenome assembly SDBV01 (sample SAMN10402039, study PRJNA504765) | marine sediment metagenome | isolation source: marine sediment core GS10_PC15, 223 cmbsf | place: Arctic Ocean: Southern Knipovich Ridge | collected 2010 | reverse complement strand
TTCTGGCTATCTGCCCCAAAGACAAGTTGTAAACCTTGTGGCATATCCTTTTTTTACTGTAAAATTAAAAATTCTTATTTGCGATTGTTCAGGTACTTTTTGGTTTTTTACTGAGTTCTGAACTTATGCGTGCCAATCCCACACACCCCTGGCGCGCGTTTGTAACGCGTGCGAATAAACGACAAAAGTTTGGGTGTGTGCATTGAAAGAAAGATAATAGAGCAGGCATAGAATGATAAAAGAAATGGCATATGTTGAAATTAGGTCACGCGTTACAAACGCGCGCCAGTCAACTTTAGTCGAAAGTGATGGACCTGCTATATTTGGCACGCAATGCAGCCGAACCGACTTAATAGAGTAACCAATTTTATTGAAATCAGTTTATAAATAGTAAACAGTTTTCCATGATTCAAAATGTTCTATTAGCAGTAATTTTTATCGCCGCCTTGTTTTATCTGGGACGGTTTATCTATCGACAGATCAATACAGGAAAAGATGATGGTCATTGCGAGAAATGCCTGCCAAAGCAAGCTGCAGAGAAAAGGAAGTGAAAAGGATAATTGTTAGAAGACGGAAGAAGGAAGAAAGTGGCAGGAGGCAGTGGCAGGAGGCAGGAGGCAGTGGCAGTGGCAGTGGGCAGTGGCAGTAGGCAGTGGCAGTAGGCAGTGGCAGTAGGTAGTGGCAGGAGATAGTGGCAGGAGGCAGTGAAAAAGTTGGAGGATGGCCCAGAACCCAGCACCCAGAACCCAGCACCCAGAACCTAGTACCCAGAACCCAGCACCCAGAGCCTAGTACCCAGAGCCTAGTACCCAGAACCCAGTACCCAGTACCCAGAACCCAGAACCCAGAACCCAGTACCCAGCACCTAGTACCCAGCACCCAGCGCCCAGCACCTGGTAGACTAATCCTCACACCTTCAAACCCTCTGTGCAATTTTTGCAAATATCAATTTCCCTTCTGTTAGTGAATAAGCGAGACCTGAAATCAAGATATTTGGGGCCATTCCAGATTTCTGTGAAGGATTGTTTATGAATGTTCCCCATTACGTATCGGGCATCTTTGTCAAAGCAACAGGGAACGATGTTTCCATCCCAGGTCATCACGCAGGAGTGCCACATTTTCCAGCAACTATTCATCAAGTTACTTTTAATGGAATATTCAGCTTGGCCGTTTTGCTTGTAGCGACTGTATTTATTTTGATTTGGAATAAGGTCCGATCCTTTTTCGAAATTGTAAATTTGCGCAGTTTTAAGTTCTAATTTATCTACACCAAGTTTTTTGGCCAATACTTTCACTTCCTCGATTTGGTGGATATTATGTTGAAATACGATGAATTGCAATATAATGTAAGGCGTTTTTTTACGCAATTTTTTGCGTGCAGCGACAAGGTTAGCAATTCCGGTAACTACTTTCTCAAACTGCCCTCCAATCCTGTATTTCTCATAGCTAGCTTGATCTGTTCCATCCATGGAAATGATAATACGATCCAATCCACTTTCAACCGTTTGCAAAGCTAATTCTTCCGATAGGTAATGCCCGTTGGTTGAAGTCGCCGTATATATTTTTTTGGAATGGGTATAATTAACCGCATCTAAAAATTTCTGATTTAAATAGGGTTCTCCCTGAAAATACAGGATCAAATACATCAAATACTCATGAAGTTCATCGATCACCTTTCTGAAAGTATCCTGGCGCAATGTTCCAGTGGGTCTTGAGAAAGACCTCAATCCACTGGGGCATTCCGGGCACCGAAGATTGCATGCGGTAGTAGGTTCTATGGAAATACTGAAAGGAAGGCCAGGGTGTACTGGTGATTTGGTTTGTTGCGCTTTTTTAAATCCCTTGTAGATAGCCAAGGCGTTTTTCACACGACGCGCATTTAGTTTACCTGTGAAATTTAATCCATCCAGAATCGTTCCCCTCATTAGATTTAAATAATCATCAAAAAAGTAAAGTTAAAAAAAATGAAGGCCTGATATATAGGTTCTGATAATAAATGTTGATTTTCGCATCTTTAACCTGCATAATGCAGGAAATAATTAATGATATTTTTAAATAGTGCCTGAACGGAAACTGTCAAATTTTATGAAATAAATTATTTTGGATGAGATTTTTCTTTTTTGAAATTCGGTGATGCCTTAGCATCATCGAGTTGAGAAAAATTAAAATATCGCCAAAAGAAACATTTCTAATTTTGCAGAGTTTCCGTTCAGGCACTAAATAGCTATAAATGACGGTGTTGACCTTGGGATCAATACCTTATCGCTAAATGGAGAAAATTCATGAATTATTAAGTTTAAATTGGGAATATGTGGAGATTGAGTAAAGCAGCAGGGATTATACTTGCTATAATTTTAAGTATAGTTTCGTGCCAGAATAAAAGCAAAAAGGATAAAGCAATTACAGTTATGGAAAAAAGAGTGTCAGATCCTCATTCGTATTCACAACCAGAAGAAGCTGTTGTAACGCATCTAAATTTAGAACTAGAGGTTGATTTTGAACAGAAACTCATACGGGGTATTGCAGAAATTGAGTTTGATAAACGAGCAGGGGCGCAAAAATTAATATTGGATACAAAAGATTTGGATATTCATGATGTGAGCTATGCGCATGGAGAAAAGGCAAATTTTGTCTTGGGTGGAGCTGATCAACATCTTGGATCAGCATTAGAAATTGCTTTGAAAGATGCTGAGGATAAAGTGATCATAACATATTCGACAGGCCGGGGAGCAGAGGCGCTACAGTGGCTGGAACCCGAGCAAACGGCTGATAAAACGGCGCCCTTTTTATTCACACAATCTCAGGCCATACTGGCCAGAAGCTGGATTCCTTTGCAGGATTCTCCGGGGGTTCGATTTACCTATACAGCAAAAGTGCAGGTGCCTAAAGGGTATTTGGCATTGATGAGCGCAGAAAATCCTCAACACACCAGTGATGATGGCGTTTACCATTTTAAAATGGACCAGCCAATTCCCAGTTATTTAATGGCCTTAGCTGTCGGGAATATCGAATTTGCCTCTATAGGAGAGCGAACAGGGATTTATGCAGAACCTTCCATGATTGAGAAGTCAAAGAATGAATTTAGCGAGATGGATGAAATGCTGACCATAGCAGAAAAATTATATGGCCCATACCAATGGGACAGGTATGATTTGATAGTGCTTCCGCCGAGCTTTCCATTTGGAGGCATGGAAAATCCGCGCATTACTTTTGCAACACCCACCATCCTTGCCGGTGATAAATCACTCACCTCTCTTGTAGCTCACGAATTGGCGCATTCCTGGTCTGGGAACCTGGTTACGAATGCCACGTGGAATGATTTCTGGTTGAATGAAGGATTTACCGTTTATTTTGAAACCCGGATTATGGAAGCGTTGAAAGGGAAGGATTATGCGGATATGTTGGCGTCGCTAAGTCTTCAGGGTCTATTGGAAGAAGTAGAAGAATTTGAAATAAAGGGAAATTTAAATGACACAAAGCTTAAGCTGGATTTAAGCGGACGAAATCCGGATGATGGCGTAACAGCTATAGCTTATGATAAAGGGTATTTTTTTCTGAAATATCTTGAGCAATACGTTGGTCGTGAGAAATTTGATGCATTTCTTGTTGACTATTTTACGGAGCATGCTTTTAAATCTAATCACACGGAAGCTTTTCTTGAATTCCTTGATATAAATCTGTTTCAGAAAAATAACATTGAGCCGGTTGCAGATTTGGATGAGTGGATTTATGGAGTTGGCCTTCCTGAAACGTTACCTGTTGTGATATCCAGCAGGTTTGAAAAAGTTGATCAATCTATTGCTGAATGGACAAATGGCAATAATACTTTTAATACAGAAGAGTGGTCAAGTCATGAGTGGGTTTATTTTATCAAAAACCTTCCTAAGGACATTTCACTGAGTTCGCTTTTTCAATTAGATGAAAAATATCATTTTACTTTAAGTGGCAATTCAGAAATTTTGGGTGTTTGGTTTACGCTTTGCGCGCGTCATTTATATGAACCTTCATTCGAAGCCATGGAAGAATTCCTGATTCATACCGGAAGACGGAAGTTTTTAATGCCGATATATCAGGAACTGGTAAAGTCTGAGAAAGGTAAAGCCATTGCACTTGATGTGTATAAGAAGGCCCGGCCAAACTATCACTTTGTGGCGTCTTCTTCGCTGGATAAATTATTGAAAAGTTAAGTGCAAGCGCCAGGTTCTGGGAACTGGGTTCTGGGAACTGGGGGGATAAGCGCCTGGAATTCAGCACCCGGACTGTCCTAAGGCACGAGAGTCGATGTTTTGAAGAATACGCTTTTAATGGCTTCGAAAACAAGGATTAATGACATGATGAGTAGCATTGCAGAGATGATTCCTATTGTCGAAAAACCGGATTGATAGACAAGTTGAGCAAGCGCCCATAATGTCATACTCAACATGAAAATCATTGGGATCAGGATAAAGAAGGTCTTTTTCCCTTTTCGTTTTTGCCACACATAAACAACCAATAGCGCTAGTCCTGCAAGGAGCTGGTTGGTAGCGCCAAATACAGGCCACACTGCTTTCCACGCTGGAATTGGATTGCCCGATCCATCATAAAGAGTGATGAAGGTGAAGACTACAGGTAGCGCTAAAGTGGCCAGTGTAGATAAATATCGTGATGCGGAACTGTTGAGATTTAATAGCTCTTCCAGAATATACCGTGCCAATCTGGTAGATGTATCTAAAGTAGTAAGCAAGAAGGTAGATACAGCAAGTATGCCAAAGGACAATCCAATTTCAAAAGGAATGCCAATGATGGAAAGAAAATTGCCCATTCCAGTTCCAAATACCACCAACGGAGCCTGGTGTACCAGTGAATCATTTTTCACCAACATAGCTAAGGTGAAAAGTGATATAACCGCAACCAGTCCTTCTATGAGCATGGCGCCATAGCCGATTTTCCTGGCATCTGTCTCGCAATTCAATTGTTTGGACGTTGTTCCCGAGGCCACGATGGAATGAAATCCTGAGCATGCCCCGCAGGCAATGGTGATAAATAGTATGGGGAATAAGGTACCTCTGTCAATGTCGGCCCAAGTGGTGAATGCCGGGTATTGAAAATCAAAACCACCAAAGATGATTCCTATAAACGCACCGATTAATGAGGCATAAAGTAAAAAAGATGATAGATAATCCCTTGGCTGAAGAAGCGCCCATACTGGTGAAATGGCAGCGACAAAAGCATAAATGATTAAAAGAATATTCCAAAATCTCCCCGGGTTGGATTGAATAAAAACTGGCAAAACGGATGAATCCAATGGGAATTCATAGCCAATCCATACCCCCACAAATACGAGGGGAACAAATACCAGGGATGCCCGGAATAAAGGTATTTTGAATTTGTATAGGACCAATCCGAAAATAATCGCTAAAAACAAAAAAAGTGTAGAGGAAGTAGCGACTTCTCCATGCGACACAAAAGTAGTTGAGGTAAGATCTATAAATACCACAAGGACATAAACCAGCGCCATCCATATAAAAATCAGGAATAATTTGTAGGACAAAGGCGTCATGTATTCTTTGGCAATCTCAGCAATTGATTTTGCTTTATGCCTGATCGATGCGATTAGTGAAGAAAAATCATGAACGCCACCAATAAATATTGATCCTATAATGACCCATAAAATAGCCGGAACCCATCCAAATGCTGCTGCAGCTATGATTGGCCCAACGATTGGTCCGGCGCCTGCAATCGATGAGAAATGGTGCCCCAGCAGGACTGCAGTTTTTGTTGGAACTCTATCTATGCCATCGAAGTCAGTATGACTGGGAGTAAGACGGGTGTCGTCAATGCCAAAATGGCGATCGAGAAACCTGCCGTAAAATCGGTAGGCAATGACAAAAAGGAGTATGGCAATGACAAATACGACTGCGAGCATAGCTATTCAAATATAATTAAGAAAGGCGAAAATGCACAATTCATCTATTAAATGAAAATGCGAAACCTCCAAGGTTTTGGCTCAATACTAATATGAAGAGATTGAAATTGTCTCCGCTCAATAGAAGGAAACCCTGGAGATTCAGGGATGCTATATACTTCGAATCTCTGCCGGTCGATGGATTTTTTTCACCAATCCCTGAAGAACTTTCCCCGGGCCGCATTCAATAAATTCGGCGCCGCCGTCAGCAACCATTTTCTGTACAGACTGAGTCCATCTTACCGGGGAGGTCAGTTGAGCAATAAGATTTTCTTTTATAACCTCAACATCTGTCGCAGGAAGCGCCGAAGCATTTTGATACACCGGACAAATTGGGTTAGCGAATTTCGTATTCATGATGGCCTCTTCAAGTTCTTTTCTTGCCGGCTCCATTAGAGGTGAATGAAAAGCTCCACCTACAGGTAATGGAAGCTCTCTTTTTGCTCCGGCCTCTTTCATTTTAGCGCAAGCGATTTCAATGCCTTTATTTGATCCGGAAATCACCAATTGACCGGGACAATTATAATTGGCAGCAACCACTACCTCATCAATTTCAGCACATACATTTTCCACCACCTGATCGTCAAGACCTATAATTGCTGCCATAGTGGAAGGATTTGCTACACAAGCTTTTTGCATGGCATTAGCTCTGGCTGCAACCAGTTTCAGGCCGTCTTCAAAAGTGAAGGCCCTGTTTGCAACAAGCGCTGAAAATTCACCCAAGGAATGACCTGCAACCATATCGGGATGAAAATCATCTGAATTCAGGGCAAGTATTACGGAGTGCAGAAAAATGGCCGGCTGTGTAACATTGGTCTGTTTTAGCTCCTCTGCTGTGCCGGCAAACATGATGTCTGTAATACGGAAACCCAATATATTATTTGCTGATTCAAAAAGTACTTTTGCCTTCTCAAAATTGTCGTATAAATCTTTACCCATGCCTGAGAATTGTGCTCCCTGACCCGGAAATACATATGCTTTCATGTTTTCTTGATTTTGTTCGAGGTGCAAAGCTAACATTAATTGAAAATAAAAGCTGAAAATGTAATTCTGATTTTTCGGATTGATGATGTATTTTTTTCCTAATGGGAGTTACTTTTGAATATATTCAAAGATAAAAAGGAAGGAAGACTTTTATCACACGGTTGAGATTGAATAGTCGCTGAATAAAATTTTGCCAATCAATATAGCTTACTTAGTATTGTGCGTTGTCATTTTATCAAAGATTGAATTTTTATTTAATCCAGGCTTAATTTATTAAAAGCATATTGAGGTAAAATTTATATAACATGAATTCATTGAATAGATGGTATAGAAGTGTGTTGGTTTATGCCTTTTGTCTTTTCGTTTCCATTACACCCGTAATAGCCGGCCAGTTTGAGGATAGCCTTTTTCAGGAACCTGTAAAATTTAAGTTTGGCGTACACCTTGCCGCATCAATGAATTATTTCAACTATGGAGATCTTCAGGCATTGGAAGTGGCGTCGGATTATACAATCGGGGTGAGTTTTGGATTTGTATTTGATTGGCGATTGTCAAAAATTTACCATCTGAGATTTGGGCCTTATTATGAATATCAGAAACTATCAAACACCTTTAGTGATGATCTTAATTCATCGGACATTTCTTTCACCAACCACAATGCCGGATTAAATTTTTTTCCAATCGTATTCTGTGTGGGCAATAAAATAAGCCCTGAGATATCTGTAGGAGGTTTTTATAATTATATTTTTTCTTCCAGCGTGGATGCTACCCTAAATGGTCGGCCTTTGGAAAATATAGTGTTTGAAAGCAATAACGTGCAATATGGTCTGGTTTTTGGGGCAGGAATTTATTTAGGCCGTAGACTGTTGGAAGTTAGATATAAAAAATCATTGTCGGAGTATGTGGTTTCCGGGGATCTTGAAAATAGCATTAACCAGGTGAAATTCGTAATTGTACTGTAATGAAGAATATAAGTATATACTCATCCGTGCTAGTGATTTTTATCGTTTTTGCCTGCGTGAAAGACAGAGAAGTTGAGTATTCATTTGTGCTGAGTAGTATTGAAGGAATTGAAATCAGTATCGATGAAAATGTGCTTATCGTTGACGACAGGAAGCAGATTCTTGATTTGGATGTAAAATTTCTGGATGAATCAGGAAATGAACTTGAATTGGTGACCGGTATAAAAACAGAAATTTGGATAAACGACTCCTTGAGATCGGATGCAGAAATTGACTTATCTGTTGAAAAGATACATAAAATTAAGCTCGCCTATCCTTCAGGGGCTGAAATAATTAGTAACACTATTGAAATATTTGTTCTTCCATTGAAAAATGTGGTTGATAACATTGCTATTTCACTAAAAGACCAAAATTCAGTTTTCATTAAGTATGAAGATACACTGGATTTTGCTTCATATTTAAATGTGGTCATTACAGACACACTTGGCAATATGCATGAGCTGAATACCCAAATCCATACATTTGATTTTTATGTAGATGGGCAAAAGATAAACAGTCGGGAGTTGACTGATTTTCCTAATGGTCATTTAAGCGTGTCCATCTCAATGGGAGGGGCGACCAGTAATTTGTTGGATGTAGAAGTTCTGGATCCAACAAGTGGGATTAAACACATAGAATTGGGACTATCAGACGACACCCGAAATTTATATGCACTGGCGGGGAAAACGAGCTATAATTTTGAATATACGATATACGATTTTGATGATAATGAAGTGAATCTGAATGTATTTGAATTAAATGTTGATAATATCACGTATACCCGATTGACGGATATACCCATTTTTAATCCTGGAGAAATACAGGTACAACTGGTGGCTTATGGCACAAAGAGCAATGTACTTAAGATTACATCAAGAGAAGACGTAGCCATGGAAACAAATACATTGCCCATTATTTTTCATATCGTTCATGATGGCGATCCTGTGGGTTCGTCAGAAAATCAGCCTGCAAGTGTGGTTCAGAATGAGTTGGGACTGATAAACAATGCGTATGACAATACATACAGGGCTTTTTTAACGAAAAGTATGAATGCAGTCGATAGTTACATTCAATTTGCATTAGCAAGTAAGGATCCGGATGGAGTCATCCTGGCGGAAGCGGGTATTCACAGAATGCAGGTAACTACTAATGTATTTGAGACATTTGGGGATGATACAAAACAGTTCATGTTCGATAATATGTGGGACCCAAATCAATATATCAATGTGTTTGTACTTAACGTAGACGAAAATTATAGTTATTCTTTTTTACCTACCCTTTTTAGCGAGACCTTGCCTGGCGTTGGTAGTACCTCGGATGTGAATTTTCAGCTGAATTATTATTATGGAATTATGTTCAATAATACTCATTTTGGCAGTTCAAATTCTGTATTGGCTCATGAATTAGGTCATTTTCTGGGCCTCGAACATACTTGGGTGGACGAATCGCTAGCCACCTGTTTCAATAGCGATCATGTAAATGATACCCAGGATTACGTGAATACCATTAGTTCACTCGATGGTGATTTTAGATTTGATTGTGATAACCAACGATTCCTGTCGACAAATTATATGGATTACAATTCTGGTAATTACAATAGTTTTACATATGACCAAAGAGGAAGAATGCACACGGTAATAGACCATGCATTATTTTTCCCGAGAGATGATTTAGCCGGAGGAAGACTGGTTAGGTATGGCGAAAAAGGCATATTGGATCTATCCATAAAACCAATTAGGCGCCGGTATGGTAGAAGATAGAAGAAAATGGCAGTAGGCTGTAGACAGTGGCAGTAGGCAGTGGCAGTAGGCAGTGGCAGGCAGTGGCAGTAGGCAGTGGCAGTAGGCAGTGGCAGTAGGCAGTGGCAGTAGGCAGTAGGCAGTAGAGGCAGTAGTCAGTAGGCAGCAGGCAGCAGGCAGCAGGCAGTAGGCAGTAGGCAGTGGCGGCAGACTGAAGGCGGAAGAAAGTGGCAAATTCAACCTGAGGCAAAAATCCAGTTAACTATTTCAATATCTGTACCCATCCTTTAAATTCTGCTTTTTGCAGGTCTTTTTCCAATACATCAAATGTAACCTCCGCCAAGTAAAAATACACAGCGCTGGGCAAAGCTTTACCTTGGTTGTTGTTGCCATCCCAATTGATCAGAATACTTTTTTCAGGTGCATTGAGATTATTATAAACTTCTTTTCCATTGCGGTCGTATACATAAAAATTCACGGATTTCACGAAACGAGGACATTTGAATATATTTTCTTTCTCATCAAAAATGTTAAATGCCTGAAACTTATCATTTATCCCATCTTCGTTAGGAGTGAACACATTAGGCAATTCATAATACGGGCAGTTGTCGTTGCAAATTGCTTCGGTAAGCTCACTTTCATTTCCTGACCGATCTACTGATGAGATTTTATAGCAACCTTTATATGATTCCAGGTCATCATGGATATAGGATGTATTGATTACATTATCAATTAGATCAAATGTTCCCTCATCACCGGATTCTGAAAAATAGATGTTATAGCTTCGAACATCTTCATCGCACTGCGTATCTGTGTTTACTTCCCAGTTTAGTTCGTTGTAATAGTTGTTGTAGTCACATGGTTTAGTATTCAAAAAATCAAGGCAAACTGAATCCAAATTCACGTTTACGATCAAGAATTCCGTTGGCGTACATGGTGAAATGGTGTCATTTGGCTGTGCGCAAGCGATTTGCGAGTCATTAAGAAGCGGTTCCTGAATTTTTTCATTCCCATAAGTTCCGCTGGTTGTCACAAAATAGCAATACTCCTGAGTGTCTACAAGGCCTTCATCTAAATAAAGAAAACCACTTTCAGACACATTTACACTTTCCAATAAAAAAAAATTTTGCGGATCATCAGGGTCATTTCTGTAAAGGAAGTGTGTTGGATATTGTTGAGAAATATTTGACCAGGGCACCTCCGCATCCCAGGTTATTTCAAGAGCCCCGGTAATAGGTGATGCATACAGGCGAACCGATGAAGCGCTTGCTGTAGTATCAATTGCATCGTTATCGTTGTCATACACGACAATTTTATAATTATAAGGATTACTCAACGTGTTCAATCCCCTGTCGGTAAATGTGGTATCGATAATCCGCCCTCCGGAAATTAACTCCATTTGAGTTGAAAAGAAATCGTCTCCCCGATAAACTTCGTATGTGTAAGGTGGGGGATATTTAGATGGATCAATATCGAAAGGAGATGTCCACTTAATAAAAATTTCACCATTTGACAGGTGGGTTTCCGTTACAGAAACATTTGTGATCAATGATCCGAAATCTCCTTCATATTCCTCGATCATCACACATGATTCTTCCGAAACGATACTTTCTCCACCAGCAGGATCCTGAAAAACAGCTACAAGCCGATAACAATAGGTGACTCCATATTCCAGATCATTATCGTTAAATGCAGTTTGGCCAATGTCCAGTGTTGTAATTAATTTATAACCGGCGTAGTCCGGCATACCAAGTTCGCAATGGTCGGGTTCGAAATCGAAGCTATCGACTCTTCTCCATACCTGCATTTTAGTAGCATTATCGCAGTTATATGCATCCCAAGACAAATTCACCTTACTCCCTTTGCCTTGTTCGGATATTAATCCTTCTGGCGGAGGACCTACAACCCGTATAAACCAAGTGGCAAAATCGGCAAGCTTTGGGCCTCTTCCCTGGCTTATATCCGGCTGATCAACAGCTTTGAACCGGACCTGATATTCTCTTTCCCTAACATGAGAGCAATCTGTCTGCCATGAAAAATTCAATTTGGCCGGTGATGGCTGTGCAACCACCGGAAATGGAGAATAGGAGGCAGGGCTTGAATTAAATTCATACACACTTCCAAATGAGGATAGTTCGATCGGATCATTATCAGGATCTGTAGCAATGATCAATTGTCTTAAAATATCACCGGCAACAACACATGTATCAGGTGGAGGTTCTATTTCAGGAGGATCATTATCACAATCAGTTACAATGATCTGCATATCTCTGGTTACATAACCGAGTTTGTACCATTCGCCATCTATTTTTCTCCATTCCACTACCCGAAATGCAGCGTTATACTCGCCTTCGCCTCCCGGGGCATCCCAGACTAAATCACCTGTGATCTGATCGAGAGTAAATGTAGCCTCGTCTTTTTTGGCTTCATTTTTGGCATCGTAAAGCGCTATATCGTGTTCATCAGGGAACGTGTAATTGAGTACGGGAATATCCAGGTCTTGCTTGGGTATCGTAAATTCGTAGGATATACTATCACCATCTGCATCTACTGCTCCTGCATTGTGTATGAATGTAACGCCTATACAGGCGTCATCTATAGGAGGGTTTAGTAATACAGGAGTATTGTTACACCCCAAAAAGGGATCGATAATAATTACAGTTTCTATATAAAATGGTGTGATGACAGAATTGTCCATATTGACGATGTCAGGATTTCTGTTAAATTCTCTGTAGCTTATCTTGTAACGGCCCGGGCCAGGAAAAGTATGTTCTTTATAAAAAATGTTGATGGCTCTTTCATCTCCCAAATCCTGGAAAACATCAGGACTACCGGCGCTAAATGTATCGGTCACACCATCTCCGTAATCTATCGTTCCTCCCCCAAACTGAACATCAGAAGTCAAATCAGTATATCCTGTTAAGGTGAACCTGTATGAGAAGTTCTGGCAGGAAATCAGTTCTGCAGTTATTTCACCCGCTCTGATGTGTGTAGCTTTCAATTCTGAGAAAAACGAAATGAAAATTGAACAAGTGAATATTAACTGAAGACTTTTTTTCATGCCTTGAATTTACCGATGCTACATTATTAAATCAAATATTAAACTTTTAGTATAAAGAAAACAAGAAAAAATGTAAATAGCTTACAATTTTTGTCTTGAAAATGATAATTATCATATTTCATAAGCAATAAAAACTTCACTTTTGTGACTTATTTAAAAATCACTTAGATATTCTTTCTTTCTTACATTAAATTGTAAGTTTCTAACTATTTAAAATCATAACGAGCATGAATTGGATTATTAAAATGTTAAGTAGTACACTTGGCAAAAAGCTTATTATGTCATTAACAGGATTATTTCTGATCTCATTTTTGACAATTCACTTAATAGGTAATCTGTCTATTTTTAGTAATGATGGTGGGCTGGCATTTAACACTTATGCGGCATTCATGTCAACAAACCCACTGATCGGTGCGGTTTCCTATTTGCTTTATGCCGGGATTGTCCTTCATGTCCTGGTTGCTGTTATACTTTATTTTTCGAATAGCTCCGCACGACCAATAAAGTATAAAGTTCAAAAAGCAAAGGCAAACAGCAGTTGGTCGTCAAGAAGCATGACATTGTTGGGGATGTTAATTTTAGCATTCATCTTGCTGCACCTCAAAGATTTTTGGTGGCAGTACAAACATGATGGAGGGTATCAATTTGTTGATGATGCCAATGGCAACAAAGACATTTATATGCTTGTCGTTCAGCAATTTAAAACTCCATTAGCCTTGATTACTTATCTGGGTGGTTCGCTTGCATTGTATTTTCATTTAAGTCATGGATTTCAGAGCGCTTTCCAGACATTGGGTTTGGACCATAAAAAATATACCCCGGCTATAAAGGCCATTGGCATAGCGTATTCAATCATAGTTCCTTTATGTTTTGCATCCATGCCACTTTTTATCTATTTCTTTAATTAATCTTGCAATAAAAAAATTAATATATTATGTCCCTTGATTCGAAAATTCCAGAAGGCCCATTAGCCGAAAAATGGACGAAACACAAATTCAACTTGAAGTTGGTAAATCCGGCTAACAAGAGAAAATATGATATAATTGTCGTAGGTACAGGACTTGCAGGAGGCGCTGCAGCCGCATCGTTTGGCGAGCTTGGTTACAACGTTAAGGCATTCTGCTACCAGGATAGCCCAAGAAGAGCACATAGTATTGCTGCTCAGGGAGGAATCAACGCAGCCAAAAACTACAAAAATGATGGCGATAGTATTTTTCGTCTTTTTTACGATACCGTAAAAGGTGGAGATTACAGATCCAGAGAAGCCAATGTGTATCGCCTGGCGGAGGTTAGTAATACTATTATTGATCAATGTGTGGCACAGGGTGTTCCTTTCGCGAGAGAATATGGAGGATTATTAGACAACCGTTCCTTTGGTGGAGCCCAAGTATCACGGACATTTTATGCACGTGGACAAACCGGACAGCAACTTTTATTAGGTGCATATTCTGCCTTGAGTCGGCAAATATCAACAGGGAAGGTAACCATGTACACCAGAAATGAGATGCTCGATGTAGTGATAGTTGATGGAAAAGCTCGGGGCATAATTACCAGAAACATGGTGACAGGAAAAATAGAATCACACAGTGCGCATACGGTAGTTTTGGCTACTGGGGGGTATGGAAATGTATTTTTTCTTTCTACCAATGCAATGGGGTGTAACGCATCTGCGGTTTGGAGAGCCTATAAAAAAGGAGCCTTTTTTGGTAATCCGTGTTTTACCCAAATTCACCCAACTTGTATTCCTGTTCATGGCGATCAGCAATCAAAACTGACCTTGATGTCAGAATCATTGAGAAATGATGGCAGGGTATGGGTACCAAAAACCAAAGAGATTGCTGCAAAACTTCAAAAGGGAGAAATTAAACCTTCCAATCTGGAAGAAGAAGATAGAGATTACTATTTGGAAAGAATTTATCCATCGTTTGGAAACTTGGTTCCGAGAGACGTTGCCTCACGAAATGCAAAAAATGTTTGTGATGAAGGCAAGGGAGTAGGAGAGACCGGGCTGGCTGTTTTTCTTGATTTCAGGGATGCGATCGAAAGAGATGGTATTGATGTTATCAAAGAGAAATACGGAAACTTGTTTCAGATGTATGAGATGATCACAGCTCAGAATCCATACGAAACACCAATGATGATCTATCCGGCAGTTCACTATACTATGGGAGGACTTTGGGTTGATTACAACCTTCAAACTACTATCCCGGGATTGTTTGCCGCAGGGGAGTGTAATTTCTCTGATCATGGAGCCAACCGACTCGGCGCATCAGCGTTGATGCAAGGATTGGCGGATGGCTATTATGTGATTCCATCAACAATTGGAGATTACCTGGCAGGAATGTCAAACGATAAAGTATCTACTGACCATCCGGCATTCAAGGAAGCAGAAGGTGAAATTAAAGCTCGGATTGATAAGATTCTAAGTATTAATGGAAATAAAACTGTTGATCAATTCCATAAAGAGCTCGGAAAGATCATGTGGGAAAAATGTGGAATGGCCAGAAATGAAAAAGGCCTGAAAGAAGCAAAAGTTGAAATTCAGAAACTAAGAGAAGAATACTGGAAAGATGTGAAGGTGCTGGGTGTTAACGAAGAGTTGAACATGACACTTGAAAAAGCGCTGCGTGTAGCCGATTTTATGGAGTTAGGAGAGCTGATGGTTGACGATGCATTGGATCGTAACGAATCATGCGGCGGTCATTTCAGGGAAGAAAGTCAAACTGAAGAAGGCGAGGCAAAAAGAGATGACACCAATTATGCTTACGTGTCAGCCTGGGAATTTCAGGGAGATGATAAACCTTCCACTCTTCATAAAGAAGAATTGGTATTCGAAAATGTAAAACTCACTCAAAGAAGTTATAAGTAATGGAAAATGTAAGGAATTATACCTTAAAGATATGGCGTCAACCGAATGCGCAGAGTAAAGGAAAATTAAAAACCTACGAAGTCAGTAATATCTCAACCGGCAGTTCTTTTTTGGAAATGCTTGATATTCTCAATGAGGAGCTTACAGAAAAGGGCGAAGATCCGGTACATTTTGATCATGATTGCCGTGAGGGTATTTGTGGTATGTGTAGTATATTTATAAATGGACGACCTCATGGACCTGAAGAAGAAATTACGGTCTGCCAGTTACACATGCGGACCTTTGCTGATGGTACAACTATCACCATTGAGCCATGGAGGTCTAAGGCGTTTCCGGTGACCAAAGATTTGATTGTTGACCGAACTTCTTTTGATAGGATTATCCAGGTAGGAGGATATATATCGATAAATACGGGCGCCGTTCAGGATGCAAATGCGATTCCAATTCCTAAGCAAGATGCTGATTTGGCTATGGATGCAGCCTCCTGTATTGGTTGTGGGGCTTGCGTCGCAGCCTGCAAAAATGCCTCAGCGATGCTGTTTGTCAGTGCAAAAATCTCCCAACTTGCCCTGTTACCACAGGGTCAGACCGAAAGAGCGAAGAGAGCGCTAGCTATGGTTGAGCAAATGGATAACGAAGGTTTTGGCGCTTGTACCAATACAGGAGCTTGTTCGGCTGAGTGTCCTAAAGGAATAGATCTCTCGAATATTGCCAGGATGAACAGGGATTATTTTTCTGCGTCATTAACATCATAAGTTTATTACATTTTTATTAGATAGTTCCTGACCGGAAACAGACAATTTTTACAAAATGAATTTTTATTGATGAGATTTATTATTTCTTTTTATGAGGTGATGCCTAAGTATCAGGCGTTTAAAAAAAATGAAAAAGATCGCAATAAAAAACATTTATAATATTGATGTGTTTCCGTTCAGGAACTAAATATATTTAAGGGGGCCTTCATCCCCTTTTTTAATTCATATGGAGCTAAATCAAAAAAATAGAATAGTAGTCAGTTGCTCACCGGGCCTGGACATTGCATTGTCACATGAGCTTGAAGGATTGGGATTTGAGGTTGATAAAGCAGATCCAAAAGCTGTGATTACATCAGGAGATTTCAACGATGTCATGAAATTGAATTATATGCTTCGATCGGCAAATCGTGTATTTTGGCATATCACTTCATTTCGTGCAATTCACCCCAATCATTTATATAAAAACGCGAAAAAAATTCCGTGGGAAGCTTTACTCAGAGAAGACGGATATTTTAGTATTGATTCATTTATTAGGAATAAATTTATCAGGGACACGAGATTTGGCAACCTAAAGCTCAAAGATGCCATTGCTGACAGGTTCATGGAAAAAATGGACAAAAGGCCGGATACCGGTTCGGTAAAAGATCAGGCTGTGATTTTTATGCGGTGGATGGATGAAGATGTTGAGCTTTTTATCGATACTTCAGGACAAACCCTCGCAAAGCATGGATATCGAAAAAATCCAGGCACGGCGCCGCTTATGGAAAATCTGGCGGCAGCCATTATCAACGAAAGTCGATGGGACAGAAAAAGTCATTTTGTAGTTCCCATGTGTGGCAGTGGAACCCTTGCGATTGAAGCCGCCTTGATGGCATTGGGGATTTACCCTGGAGCATTCAGAGAAAACTATGGGTTTCAACATATTGTCAATTTCGAATTGGATGATTGGCGTAAAGTGAAAGAAAAAGTTGAAGGTGAGAAGCTTTCCAATAAGTTGGATTTTAAAATCATAGCTACGGACATAAGCAGAGATGCGGTGAGTATAGCCAGGGAAAATGCAAAGATGGCTGGAGTAGATCACTTAATTGATTTTAAAGTGTGTGACTTCGAAGAAACTGAAATTCCTGCTGGTCCCGGAGTTGTAGTTTTTAATCCTGAGTACGGTGAAAGGATGGGAGAAATTAGCCAATTGGAAAACACGTATCAACAGATAGGAGATTTTCTGAAGCAAAAGTGCAATGGATATTTCGGTTATATTTTTACAGGTAATTTGGAACTGGGTAAAAAAGTAGGCCTGCGCACAAAAAGACGTATGCCGTTTTATAATGGCAAGATTGAATGCCGATTACTGGAGTATGAGTTGTATTGAGTTTCCAAACTTGAGGTTCTGGGTTCTGGGTTCTAGGTTCTGGGTTCTGGGTTCTGGGTTTAGATTCCAAATTCCCAGTTATTTTGTCTATTAAAAAATGTGAGTTACAATTTAATTAGTTTGATGATCCAACACATAAGAACTCTGTAATTGCTACATCTTGATATTTTTTGCCTTGATAAATATCAACTATTTCAAATTTGAGCTTGTCACCTTCTTTAATTTCAAATGATGCATTAAGAAATTTTTGTCCCCTCTTATTAATAAAAAATTTACTTATATCAAAGGACTGTTCAAGCCAAATATCATTTAACTCAATCATGCAAATAGGTTCATCATTGAAATATGCTTGTAGTTGTTTCACTCTGGAATTTTCACTCCAAGTTTTATATGTTTTACAATAGCCATTAAAGATTATACATTCACCATGAAAACTATAAGGTGACGCATAATCAAAATTTTCCGGAAATTCGTATTCAACAAATTCTCCAATTCCATCACCAATAGCTCCTTCAACCCAAGCAGTATTGAAATTATAATCGTTAAGATTATTCACATCATAACTGTATTTTCGATCTGTTTGAGTGCTTGAGGCTTTAGGATTACCAATCGGGAACTACCAGATACCAAGTAATTCATCGTTTTTGATATTTAAAAAGTAAGTTTCAAATATTTTGCTACTTTTTTCCCAGTAGCTAGCTTTAATGATTTCTAAGTCTTGAGCAAACAAAGTATTGTTAGAAATTATTAAAAATATAATGAAGAAATTCGTTTTCATAAGATCTGTGGTTTTCACATTACAAAATATCGGAAAATAAAAAATGGGATTGGAGACCCAATTGGCACCGGCACCCAGTACCCAGTCCCCGGCATCCTTTACTCCAACAAAAGCTCGATATCCGTCTTCGACAGATTCTTTACAAAACTTTCTTCGGTTGTTATCAGGTCTGAAGCGAGTTTCATTTTTCGTCGTTGAAGGGTTAGTATTTTTTCTTCGACTGTGTTCTTCGTGATAAATTTATAAGTAAATACCTTATTTTCCTGTCCTATTCTATGCGCTCTGTCAATGGCTTGTTGCTCAATGGCCGGATTCCACCACGGATCAAGGATAAACACATATTCGGCCTTTGTAAGGTTAAGCCCAAGCCCACCTGCCTTTAGTGATATTAAAAACAATTTTAAGTCATCCTCATTTTGAAAACGCTCTACCTGGGCCTGGCGATTTTTTGTAGAACCATCAAGGTAAGCAAAATCTATATTTTTACTTATCAAAAAATCCTTAACAATAGTAAGATGCTTAACAAACTGGCTAAATATCAGTATTTTGTGGTTTTCACTTATCGCACTTAATATCATCCTGGTTAGAGCATCCAGTTTACCCGAATCTCCGCCATATTCAGTTTCAACCATTTTAGGATGGTTGGCGATCTGGCGTAATTTAGTAAGTCCCTGGAGCAAAATCATATTAGACTTTTTCACTCCGAATTTCTCGATTTGCTCAAGGATTTTGTTTCGAAAAAATGACTTTACTTCTTCGTAATGTTTTTCCTGCATTTCAGTCATTGTGCAGTACTTGACGCTTTCTACTTTTTCCGGGAGTTCGGTGGCTACCTGAGATTTATGCCTTCTGAGTATAAAAGGTTTTATAATAGAATAAAGCTTTTTTGTTTTGTTCTGATCATTTTGCTTTTCAATAGGAAGAAGGAATTCCTTTTTGAAAAATGATTGATTGCCTAGTAATCCCGGATTTATAAACGTCATTTGCGACCAAAGATCAAGGGTACTGTTTTCCAGTGGCGTACCACTTAAAATTAGTTTGTTTCTTGATTTAAGTTTTTTTACACATTTAGAAATATTGCTGTTTGGATTTTTAATTGTCTGAGATTCATCTAAAATCACATAATTGAAATGAAATTCCTTCAGTATATCAATATCCAATCTTGTAATTCCGTATGAAGTTAAAATTAGATCATAATCCTTGAACAAGGAAACATCTTTGATTCTGTTCGTACCGGTATAATTGTAAACTTTTAGTTCAGGGGTAAATTTTTTGGCTTCCAATTCCCAATTGTACAACAAGGAAGTCGGCATTACCAGAAATGATGGAACAGTCTCCCCATTTTCTTTCAAATGCTGTAACATGGCAAGCGTTTGAACGGTCTTTCCTAATCCCATATCATCCGCAAGACACCCTCCAAACTTATATGTGTTCAGAAAGTTCATCCAATTGAATCCTGCTTTTTGGTAAGGGCGCAGATCACCAACGAAATTATTTGGCAAAATGGCGTCTTCAATTTGCTGAAAATCCCTAAGCTGCTCAAGCTTTTTACTCATGGTCACTTTGGCAAGATTTCCCGTTTCCAGATCCTGCACCAGCGCCAGATGATGTTTTCTAAGTACCAGGTTGTGGCCATTGGTCTTATTGTCATCAAGGAACGCAAATAGTTCGGCATACTGTGTAATCCAGACCTCCGGGATGATACCTATTTCTCCATTGGGCAATAGGACTTCATTCCCCTTTCTTAAAATGATTTTTCGCAGATCTTTAAATGGAATTTCGTAGTCTCCAAATTTGATGACTGCATGAATGTCGAACCAATCAATTTTTTCCTTGACATCAATTGATATAGATGCTGCTCCGATAAAGTATTTTTTGTTTTGAGCATTTTTTTGAACGAGCGTTATGTTTTCTGCAGTAAGAATATCCCTGTTTCTCGACAGCCAATCTACAGCCCTGGCTTGAGATACCGTACATTTTGAATTTTTAAGATCAAGGCCTAGATCCTTCAAAAGATTTATAACCCTGAGTTCTTCCCGAATCTGCCTGACTATTCTGAAAAATGTATAATTATCCCCCTCTTTTTCAACCTTCACACTTATCTCTGAAGCATTGTCAGTTCGGAAATTATAGGAACTATAGTTGAAGGAGACATCAAATAATATTTTAATATCCTCTTTTGTCGAGCCATTTTTTTCGCCGTTTTGATCACCAAACAAAGTTGGAGTTGGGGCTGTGTTTAATGCCAATTCAGACATGGATATTTTTGTTTGAGGCTGGTACCTCTCCGTTTTTATTTCAAAACCTTTTGCATACACATCAAAACCGGCCACGAGGGGTGCGATGAATTTTTTGTAATAGGTGTCCTCAACTTTCTTGGGTACGAGTACAAATTTCTTTTTGAGAAATGGAACCAATTTATTCCCATCTACATATTTAGCGAAGCTATACAATTTATCATCGCATACCATGAATGCGGGCTCTCGACAAATGATATAGGATTTTTTGCTGTAAAATTCTATTTTTTTGTCATTGTGCTTAATGGTCGGAAAATAATGGGTGTTAACTTCATTCCGCCTAAAATGAAATAATATGGAGGATGTAGGGTCCAGAACTTTTATTTTTTTCCAGGTCGGTTCACCGTCATTGCCCATTTCAAAAAGGCGCTTACCGTAGATCTGTTGTAAAATTTTCCCCCGTCTTTTTTCCAGGTACTTTTGTATTTCACCCTGCAACAAAAGGTCAGGCTTCTCACTCTTATACACTTTATTGAAAAAATCTCTGGGCTTTATTTTGCCCTTATGAAATTTTCTGATGACCACATCCTGTTGGATGGTATCCATGAGCTCAATAAGCTTATAATCTGTTTCGTCAAGTACTTGGGCAAATTCACTTGCATTTTGCGCTGAGATGTTCTGATGTTGCAACGTGAGCTTTTCGTTGTCATCAAGTTGAACAACAAATGATTCGAACAAATATCCAAGATATTCATGCTCAAAAAGCGAATATATGATCCGGAACGGATTTGATGTTGAAACCTTCATAGTTAAAAAAATCAACTTGCAAGATAAGACTTTCTTACTAGATTATTAACTGGTTCATGTCAGTTTTTTATGGTTTGGCGGTCAAATTTAGAATGATTCTTATTAGTGCATCAACGGAAGCACATCAAAATCAAAAATGTTTAATATTGCGATCTTTTCCATTTTATCACCTCCCTGCGACAGTAAGGTCGTCTGATACTTCGGTCTCGCCTTCGCGTCGTACCATCGGCAAGCCTTTGGCGACCGAGGGTAGCCACTATGGCAGAGCAAGGCATCACCTCATAAAAAGGTTTCTACTTTTATTTTAATGGAAACATTTGATGTAAGAGACGGAAGACCGAAGTCAGGAGTCAGAAGAAGAGACTTCCTGAAAAACAACTATTAATGTTTCGCAAACCAGTTTTGGACTTTTTACTCATTTTAGCTTCGGTCTCCCTTCGGTCGCCATAGGCTTGCCAAAGGCGATGCGGTCTTCCGACTTCTGACATAATTTATGATCTCCCATTAAATTCAGGTAGAACCATAAAAAGAAATAGAAAATATCTTGCCTCGATGGAATGCTGGCCTGGCCTGTCCCGTAGGCAGGCATTAATAAAAATTAATTTTACCCGTCTGCCTAAGAGGCCAGCTAAAATTTGTCTGTTTCCGTTCAACACTATATATAACTCATACTCGTTTTAGTGTTCATAATCGATCATAATTTTCTGATTGGTGTGCGCTATTAATTGGCCTAAAAAATTATGATTACATAAACATCAGAAAGAAAGAGAGTTACAATTGAGGTATGCTTGTTGAATGTAAGATGTCGAGGATATGAAATAGAATGGTTTTAGAAAAATATATATTGACCACCTTAAGATTGATGCTTGCCAAATGGTGGCTAAGCTTAATAAAAATCTTTTCATTGACTTCGGGAATATTATCTTTCCTTTTGGTCTGGTTATTTTATTTAGATCAACAATACTTTTTCAGCGATAAAAGTCAATTTTTTATTTCTTGCACACCGGGTAATTTGCTTCTATTGGGAGGCATCCTTTTTATCACAACAGTAATATATTTTTTAGTCATGAAAAGCCAAATGTCTTTCCGGCAAAAGGAATTGTTTTTCAGGAAATTATATGGAGAATCCAATATGGGGATTATTATAATATTGATGATTGAAACATCTATTTTTATCCTGCTTGCGTTTGTGTTTAGTCTCGTTTTAATCGATCAGATAACTCCTCTCTTCAATGAGATTACAGATAAAAATGTGAATTTCAGGGATATGGCAACGGTTTCTGATTTTATCATGGTCACAATTTTTTTATTGCTATTGGAAATTGTGGTTGGGATATTACCGTCATTCTGGTATGCACGAAACCGAGCAGTTGATATATTAAAAAAACTGAATTAATCATTTTCATGTCATGCCATGCTGATCCCACGGATCAAGTTGAGCAAATCCTTAGCAATGTTTTGTTAAAAAAAATGTGAGATACCGGAGTTTATTCCTCTTCTCGTTTTAATTCAATAAATGGGATTTTGTTCTCTATAATTTGCTTGTTCAGTTGTGGGATTTCTTCATCTTTTACTTTTGAAAAAATTGCCAGTTCCGCATCAATTTGCTTAAAGAGCTCAATTTTTAGCTTTTCCTCCTGATCTGTTGGTTTAAAATTCCCATAGCTGTTTAATGCTGCAATATGCCCCAATTTGTTGGTGAGTTTTATGGGATAATTTAGTGGATCCTGATTGCTTTTATTTTTTGTTTAATACAAATTGTTTTCTAGCCCATTTATCTTTTCATCAATAGAATTTATAGTCGCCAATAGTTGCGGATGTTCCTCTTCATTAAGCTTTTCCTTTAATCCATTGAGCTGTACTTTCACCTTTCTGATATCAATAATGGCCTGGTGCGCCTCAGATAGTTTATCCCTGATTTCAATTAAAAACTCGAATTGGGCGTGCTGGTCTTTTGATGAAGAATGAATCCTGGGATCTTTTAAAATCTCAAAATGCTGAATAATACTGTCCTGATCAACCTTCATTTTTACCTGATACGTACCGGGAATTGCCTTTGGGCCGGAAGTATTGGCCCACCAAAGGATCATGCCATCAAACTTTTTGGCATCTTCATAACGCATATTCCAGACAAATAGGTTTGTGCCCTTTTCCACAGCCAGTGAGTCTTTTTTCTCTTTGGCATGGTTGCTAAATTTTTTAATCTGAGCGCCGTTCTTATCCAGAAATTCTATGCTGATATTTGTGCTGTCGGTAACATCTTTTATATAAAAATTCACCATTACTCCACCAGGATGATTCTGTCCTCTAGTCCGGCTGTTTTTTGATGAACCTCCATTCATGGCATAGCTATCTAATGGCTTATAAAGATGAAATGGACTATTTTCAACTTCGGTATTTAATTGGTGCAATGGACTTAAATCATCTATCATCCAAAAACTCCGTCCCTGGGTGGCGGCAATCAGGTTTTTATTTTTAATGGTCAGGTCGGTGATGGGTACAATTGGCAGGTTCGACTGAAATGGCTTCCAGCTCGTGCCGTCATCAAACGAGATGTACATACCGCTTTCCGTACCGCAATACAATAATCCTTGCTTTTCCGGATCAGCCCGGACTACCCTGGTGAAATGAGATGCATCAATACCATGAGTGATCAGGGTCCAGGTTTTACCATAATTTTTGGTTTTATATAAATAAGGGGTATAATCCCCTGATTTATATAAGGTTCCAGCCACATATGCCCCTCCCTTTACCTATGACCACAATAAACCGTTGGATTATCCATAAGATTGAATAGCTGCCACCAATTTTTTAGTTAAATTATGTGTTTTAATCATCTTTCCAACCCCTTGAGGTACTTTCCGTACTTTTTTTT
>SDBV01003188.1_pt1 | contig 24421 bp, 16 predicted proteins | sample 2277081 | NCBI WGS metagenome assembly SDBV01 (sample SAMN10402039, study PRJNA504765) | marine sediment metagenome | isolation source: marine sediment core GS10_PC15, 223 cmbsf | place: Arctic Ocean: Southern Knipovich Ridge | collected 2010 | reverse complement strand
GCTGAACATCCTCGACCGGTTACAACCGTCGGAGTAGATCTGCACCACGAAGGCGATTCACTCACAGATGCGGCCGCAGTTGACCACTTCACTGACTGCCACGCCATACTCCTCGAAGCGCATGATGAACGTCAAGGCCCCGAAGACGGACGCTTCGACCAATGCCCGGGAGATCTCCAGCGCCGTGGTGTGCAACGTCTGGCCGACCAGCAAGCCCGAGAGCAGCGGATCGACCAGGATGGTGCGATTGCCGTTGTTCCAGTCCAACGCCAGCAGTCCGCTTTGGCCCGGCTCGAGCTTGTCGGCCGCTTTGGTCAAGTTGGCGTGCGGATCGCCCTTGGCGGTGTATTGCTCGGGCGCCAGGTGCGAGGCGAACCAGTTGAAGATGTCGCCCACGGCCGACTGGCCGGCCTCCAGGCCGTACATCCCGGGGATGATCGAGCCGGGGACGATGCCGCAGAGGCCCGGGATATCGGGCAGCTTCCGGTTCATCGGGGCGACCATCATATCGCAGGTGCTGGTGCCGATGATCTTGACCAGCGTCCCCGGCTTGATGCCGGCCCCAACCGCTCCGGTGTGGGCGTCGAAGGCTCCCACGGCCACGGGCAGCCCCGTCGGCAGACCGACCTTGGCGGCGATCTCCGCCGTAAGGTTTCCGGCCTTCCGGTCCGCCGGCACGGCGGCGGAGGCATAGCGGTCGCGCACGGCTGCCAAGGCCGGATCCAGGGCGGTCAGAAAACTCCTTTTCGGCAGCCCGCCCCAATCGTCGTGATACATGGCCTTGTGCCCGGCCGCACAGATGCCGCGGGGGACGGTGTGCGGATCGAGGTTTCCGGTGAGGAAGCCGGGCACGAAGTCGGCCAGCTCGACCCAGGCGTAGGCGGCCTGGAAAACCTTCGGTGCGGTCCGCCGGCAATGGAGGATCTTCGACCAGTACCACTCGGAGCTGTAGGTGCCGCCGCACTTGGCCAGATACTTCGTACGGCTGCGGCCCGCCTTCTCGGTGATCTCGGCGGCCTCGGCGTGCCCGGTGTGGTCCTTCCAGAGCCAGGCGTGGGCCGCCAGGTTGTTCTTGAACTGGGGCTTCATCGCCAGCGGCATGCCGTCGGAGTCGACGGGAATCGGCGTGGAACCGGTGGTGTCCACCCCGATTCCGGCCACGTTTTCGGGGCGAAACCCGCGTTTGCGGCGGGCCGCCGCGAGGGCCCCCCGGACGGACCGATAAAAGCCGTCGATGTAATCGGCCGGATTTTGCCGGGCAAGGTTGGGGTCTTTCGGATCCAGCAGGACGCCGTCCTGGCCGCTGGGGTAGTCGCAGACGTGCGTAGCGACCTCGCTGCCGTCGGCCACGTCGACCACCAACGCCCGCACGCTGTTGGTCCCGTAGTCGACGCCGATCGCAAACCGTCTTGGTTTTGGTCTTAGTTTCGGTCGGGCTTTCGCCATATTTGCCGTCTCCCGCCGTCTAGCGTCATGCTGAAGGCTCTATTAGAGCCGATTCGTTGGATTGTTCAACCGCCGCGTTTTCAATTCGTCCCCCCCAGCGGATGACGACTGTCGCTACATCTATTAGGGGGATAGCTACCCCGTCCTGTGGTGAGCGCTAGTCAAGACAACCGGTTGCTCAGCCAGGTTGACCGTTGTAGGATGGTTTTCTGCCAATCCGGACTGTTGCTGATTTGCACGAGCAGTAGCCGCTTGCGGCTTCGCATGGGCCCAGCCATCCACACCGAACACATGACATTGCGAAGCCGCAAGCGGCTATCCGATGAATCGGGTGGTTACGGACAAGAGGAAATCCCAGATGAATAACCGCGTAACGGTTCCGATCGTGCTGATCTGTCTCGGGATGCTGCTGTGGCTGGCCCCGGCCGCCTTCGCCGCTCCCTCAGCCGCCGACGAACGGGCCGCGAATCTGCTGCCCAATCCGTCCTTTGAAGAAGAGGCCGACGGCCGGCCGGCAGGGTGGAAAACCCATACCTTCGGCGGCAGGGCGAACTTCGAGTACGTCGCCGAGGGACGCACCGGAAAACACTGCGTGAAGGTCAACTCCGAGGAAGGGGCCGATGCCGGGTGGTTTGTGATCGTGCCCATCAAGTTCCATTCTACCTATCGCTTGTCCGGCTGGATCAAGACCGACAACGTCAAAGTCTCTCGGGCACGGGGCGCGTTGCTGAACCTGCACAACATCCAGCCCATCTCGACCAAGGCCGTCCAAGGCACGGGCGACTGGACCAAGGTCGAGGTCACCTTCGAGAGCGAGTACAACGACGCGGTGCAGATCAACTGCCTCTTCGGCGGCTGGGGACTAGCCACCGGCACGGCATGGTTCGACGACCTGCGGCTGGAGCAACTCGCCACGAAAGACTGGAAACCATCGATCACCATCGACGCCGGCAAAGTCGGCGAGCCGATCTCGAAGTATATTTACGGCCAGTTCATCGAGCACCTGGGCCGCTGTATCTACGGCGGGATCTGGGCGGAGATGCTCGAGGACCGAAAGTTCTGGTATCCCGTTACGGCCGAGTACGACCCCTACAAAGGCACCCGGGCCGTGGCCAAGGACGGGCCCTTCCCCGTGGTCGGAGCGTCGCCTTGGCAGATCATCGGGCCGGATGACTCGGTCGAAATGGTGAAGGAAGACTCGTTCGTCGGGGATCACACGCCGTTGATCGAGCCGGGCAGCGGGATCCGCCAGCGCGACCTGGGACTGGTCAAGGGCAAGCAATACGTCGGATACGTATGGTTGAAACCGGCCCAGACTACGACCACGGTCGAGATCGCGTTGCGCTGGGGTGAGAGTCCCAGAGAGATGGATCGCATCACCATCACCAACGCCACCAATCGCTACCAGAATTCCTCGTTTGGTTTCACTTCCCGTGCGGATACGGACAAAGGCATCCTCGCAATCAAGGTCCTCCGCGGCGATCCGTGCTTCGTGGGCACGGTCTCACTAATGCCGGCCGACAACGTCCAAGGCATGCGGGCCGATACGCTCAAACTGCTGGAGGAGTTGGATTCGCCCGTTTATCGTTGGCCCGGTGGAAACTTCGTCAGCGGATACGACTGGAAAGACGGCATCGGTGACCGCGATCGCCGGCCGCCTCGGACGAATCCGGCCTGGACCGGCGTGGAACACAACGACTTCGGCATCCACGAGTTCATGACCTTCTGCCGCCTGCTGAAGACCGAGCCCTACATCGCCGTCAACAGCGGACTCGGCGGCGTGAAAAGTGCCGTCGAGGAGTTGCAGTACGCCAACGGCGGAACCGACACGCCGATGGGCAAGCTGCGGGCCACCAACGGCCGCGGCGAGCCGTACCAGGTCAAGTGGTGGGGCATCGGAAACGAAATGTACGGCGGATGGCAGCTCGGACACATGCCGCTGGAAGACTACGTCAAGAAGCACAACGAGTTCGCCGAGGCCATGCGGGCGGAGGATGCCTCCATCAAGCTGGTTGCCGTGGGGGCCGTGGGCAGATGGAGCGAAGTCATGATGACCCACTGCGCCGACCACATGGACCTGATCAGCGAGCACTTCTACGTCCAGAACCGGCAGGGGATCTCGGCCCACGTCCAACAGGTCCCGGAACAGGTACGCAGCAAGGCCGACGCCCATCGCCGCTACCGCCGGGAGTTCGACTCGCTGGGGGGCAAGGACGTCCGCATCGCTCTGGACGAGTGGAACTACTGGTACGGACCGCACGTCTTCGGAGAGCTGGGCACGCGGTACTTTCTCAAAGACGCCTTGGGCGTCGCTGCCGGGCTGAACGAGTTCGCCCGACAAAGCGACATCATGTTCATGGCCAACTACGCCCAGACCGTCAACGTGATCGGCTGCATCAAGACCAGCAAGACCGACGCGGCCTTTGCTGCCACGGGACTGGCGCTGAAGCTCTATCGCAAACACTTCGGCGTGCTGCCGGTGCAGACCACCAGCGAGCTGCCCTTGGACGCCATGGCCGCCTTCAGCCGGGACCGCAAGACGCTCACCGTGGCGGTGGTCAACCCGACCATGAAGGAGCTCAACGTGGCGCTGGAATTCAACGGCGTGAAGCTGTCCGGCACCGGCACGCGTTGGCAGATTGCCGGAGAGGACCCGATGGCCTACAACGAGCCGGGCAAGCCGCCGAAAGTGTCGATCGAAGAAACGTCCGTCAGCGGCGTGTCCGACAAACTCGAAGTCCCCCCGTGCAGCGTGACGCTGTATGCGTTGGATTTGCCGTAGCAGCCGGCTGAAAAAGGGGACGGGGGGATTTTCGCTCGCTCACGATCGGCACACCGACACCGCTTGGCCGAAAAAGCGCCCCGTCCCCTTTTTCAGCCACTTGACAGTCAGCCAAGCGTCGTTACTATTGGGTGGAAGACCATAGCCTCCCAGAAGGGATCAGAGAACGTGAACGCGATGACCTTGAGTGAGAGTGACAAAGAGTACGTACAGTCGCACGACAGCTTGACCAGCGACGAAATTGCGCAAGTCTTGCAGAAGGAGGTAGCGGCCGTCGAGCATTACCGGGAGCAACTCTTGCTGCAGTCGCGTGACGTTCGGGGCCTGTCCGGCACGCCTCACCGCAGAGAGCCGCGGTCGTCTTAAACCTTAATGTGGCCATCTCGCTCCGCGAGATGAGCTTCATCTCGCGGAGCGAGATGGCTACTTTACGGGCCCCTCACCGATCGAACCACTTCTTCAACGTGTGCCACGTGGCGGCCCGCCCGGCCCGGGCGATGGCCGTGGTCAGCGGAATATCTTTGGGGCAGACCTTCACGCAGTTCTGGGCGTTGCCGCAGGTTTGGATGCCGCCCTCGGCGGTCATGGCGTCGAGTCGCCCGCCGGCGTTCATCTGTCCGATCGGACTGGAATTGAATAACTCCACTTGGGCCACCGCATGCGCCCCCATGAACGAGCGCATGTTGGCCTTGCGCTCCCGGGCGCGGAACTGCCGGATGGTTTCGCCCGGCTTGCGAGTCAACTCGATCTTGAGGAACTGTGGACAGGCCTCCAGGCAACAGCCGCAACTCATGCACTTGCTGTAAAGATAGGCCAACTGCTGGCTTTCCTGCGACTGCCGCGGCCCGGCGCCCATGTCGTAGTAGCTGTCGACCGAGACCCAGGCCTCGATCTTTTCCAGGGCGACGAAGATCCGCGACCGGTCGACCATCAGATCGCGAAGCACGGGGAACCTGGTCATGGGACGCAGTTCGATCCCACCGGGCCGATCCGCCAGCAGTCGATCGACCAGGGCGGTGCAGGCCTGGCGGACGCGTCCGTTGACGAGCATCGTACACGCCCCGCAAACCTCTTCCAGACAGTTACATTCCCACACCACCGGGGCCACGATTTCGCCGTCGGCCGTGGTGGCCTTCTCGGCGATTTTCTGCAGCACGCTGATGCAGTTCATGTCGCGCTCGTACTCGACGCGATGTGGCTGCCAGTAGCCGGCCTGTCCCGGCCCGTCCTGGCGCAGCACCCGCACGTCGAAGCTCTTGACGCTCGGGCTGCTCTGCCGGCGGTGGGAGAGGCTTTCACTCATGGTCGGCTCAATTGATGATCGTAAATAGTCCAGCCCCGGCGGCTACGCCGGGAAACTTCACCGCGTGGCCGCGGCGGCTAAACGGCTTTGCCCTGGCGTTGCTTCCAGGCTTCTTCGATCGCGTCGCCGCCCGCCACGCCGTAGAGTCTCGGCCGCGGCGGGATCAGCGACGTGTCGACCTCTTCGTAGCGGAGTTCCGGCTCGCCGTCGGCGCCGAGGCCGGCCACCGTCGACTTCAGCCACCGGCGGTTGTTTTCCTCGAACCGCCGGCACCATGCCGCGGCCTGCCGGCGACGCTCGGCCGGCTCGGCGGCGTCGACGTCGGGCATGGCGAACTCCGGCTTGTAATGGGCCCCGCGACATTCATCCCGCGCCAACGCCCCCTTCAGGATCGTCTTGGCCAGCGGGAACATGTCCCGTACGGCCCGGGCGAAGACCACGTTTTGGTTTGCCCAGTCGCCGGTGTCGGCCAGCCAAAAGCGGCGGGCCTGTTGTTGCATCTCGCAGACTTTGCCGTAGGCGTCTGCGAGTTCGTTATTGTGGCGGATGACCGTGGCGGTCTCGGTCATCAACTGGCCGAGCTGAAGGTGCAGGCGATACGGGTTGACGCCGCCATCGCTTCGGGCCAACATGGCCTTGTAGTCGGCTAGGTGTTTTTGGGCGGCCCGGTCGTATAGCGACGAGGGTTGTTCGTCGGCCGGTCCATCGGGCAGGTGGTCGATGTAGTGGACCACGCCGGGGGCCACCGTCAGGCCGCTGAAGATGCAGGCGACCAGCGCGTTGGCGCCCAGCCGATTGGCGCCGTGGAACTGGTAGTCGCACTCGCCGGTGGCGAAGAGGCCCGGCAGGTTGGTCTGCTGATTCCGCGGCGAACCGAGATTCAGCCCCCCGGCGGCCTTGGGATCGTAGTCGCACCATAGCCCCCCCATGGAGTAATGGACCGCGGGAAAGATCTTCATGGCCGTGCGGCGCGGGTCGACGCCCTGGAACTTCTGGTAGATCTCCAGGATCCCGGCCAGCTTGCGGTCGAGCATTTCGCGGGGCAGGTGGCTGACGTCGAGGTAGACGCACATCCGGTCTGCTTCGACGCTGAGGCCCTCTTTCACACAGACGTTGAAGATTTCGCGGGTGCCGATATCGCGCGGCACCAGGTTGCCGAACTCGGGGTAGCGCTCTTCGAGGAAATAGTATCGCTCCTTTTCCGGAACGTCGTTGGAGGAGCGGGGATCTTGCGGTTTTCGCGGGACCCAAACGCGGCCCCCTTCGCCCCGGGCAGATTCGCTGATCAGCCGCAGCTTGTCCGCCCCGGGAATGGCCGTGGGATGGACCTGGACGAACTCGCCGTTGGCATAATGGACCCCCGCCTGAAAGGCCCGGCTGACGGCGCTGCCGTTGCAGGCCACTGAATTGGTCGAGCGGCCGAAGATCGCCCCGCACCCGCCGCTGGCGATGATCAGGGCGTCGGCCGGCAGGGCGCGGATTTCCATGGTCACCATGTCCTGGCCGACGCATCCCCGGCAGCGGCCGTGTTGGTCGAGGATCGGGCCGAGGAAATCCCAGGACTCGTACTTGGTCACCTTGCCGGCGACTTCCCAGCGCCGCACCTGCTCATCCAGGGCGTAGAGGAGTTGCTGCCCGGTGGTGGCCCCGGCGAAGGCGGTCCGGCAGTAGCGCGTGCCGCCGAATCGCCGCCGGTCGCGAAAGCCTTCGAGCGTGCGGTTGAAGGTCACGCCGAGGCGGTCCAGCAGGTCGATGATCCGCGGCGCCCACTCGGCCATTTCCTTGACCGGCGGCTGGTGCTGGAGGAAATCGCCGCCGTAGACGGTGTCGTCGAAGTGTTTCCACTCGTTGTCGGAAAGTTGTCGGGTGAGGTCATTGACGCTGTTGATACCGCCCTGGGCGCAGCAACTGTGCGAGCGTTTCATCGGCGCGAGGCTCATCAGGCCGACGTCGCACTCCAACTCGGCCAGTTGCATAGCGGCCGCCATCCCCGCCAGCCCGCCGCCGATGATCATTACCCGCCGTTTCGCCATGTTTCAGATTCTCGTCAAGTCATCAGGCAGAAAGGGATTTCAGATTTCAGATTTCAGATTTCAGATTGTGGTTATCGGGTCCGAGCCCTCCCACGTCAATCTGAAATCTGAAATCTGAAATCCCCCGTCCCCTTTTTCTGCCTCTACGGAGGGCACCTCCACCGTCTGCATCCCCACCAGCGCCCCCAGCCCCACGGCCGCCAGGGCCAGCCCGAACGCGAGACACGCCACGCTGGCCCGACGCTGGGCGCCGGGACTGGTCCATACGCCCCAAGTGATCCCCATCGTCCACAACCCGTTGGCCAAATGGTACACGGCCGAGACGATTCCCACGGCGTAAAGGATGGGTACGACCGTCGAGGCCTGGATAGCTTCGGCGGCCGTAGCCGCGTTTTCCGGATCGAATTGTGCCCCTCCCAGCGGCCCGGCGACGTGCTGCGTCCACCACGCAAAGCGAAACCATCCGTGCAGGTGGAACACGTGCCCGAGGATGAACAGAAACACGATCACCCCGGTAGCCCGCTGCAAAGTGTAGCGGATGTTTTCCTGGTACGGGTAATGGACCAGGTTGCGCCGGCCCCGGGTGACGATGATCAGGCCGATCAGGCCATGGAACAGGATGGGCAGAAAGATCAGTCCCCACTCCAGCAGCAGCAGGGTGGTCGGACCGACGCTGTGGATCTGGTCGACGCGCCGTTGAAACGTCTCCGGGCCGTCCAGAATACTGGCATTGGTGGCCAGGTGAATGCAGAGGAATCCGCCCACCGGCACCAGCCCGGTGAGCGAGTGCAGCCGGCGGACGACGAATTCGTGGCGTCCGAAGAGAGACGCGAAAAACGGGATGTCCACGACCGGCCTTTCTGCAGCTCTGCCCTTTTATAGCTGATTGCAACGGATCACGTTTATCGCTGACTGGAACGGATCACCTTTATAGCTGACTGGAACGGATCACGGTCAGCTTTTCGATCTGCATGTCCTTCATGGTGTAAGGGATGCCGCCGACCGCCAGCCCCGACTCCCGCAGCCCGGCAAACGGCATCCAGTCGACGCGGAACGCCGTATGGTCGTTGACCATCACCGCCGAGGCGTCTAACCGCCGGCTGGCCCTCAGGGCGGTGTCCAAGTCGCGGGTGAAGACGGCGGCCTGAAACGCGTAGGGCAGCGAGTTGGCCCGGGCGATGGCGTCGTCGAGCCGATCGACCGGATAGACACAGACCACCGGACCGAAGACTTCGTGGGTGCTGACCCGGGCGTCGTCGGGCGGGTCCAACAGCACGGTGGGCGCGTAGCAACTCTCTGAGATGGCCTGGCCGCCGCAAAGGAGTTCTCCGCCGCCGTCGACCGCTTCGGTGACCCATTGATCGACGCGCTCGACCTCGCTGTGGCGAATCAGCGGGCCGACCTCGGTGTCCGGCAACGTGGGGTCACCGACCTTCAACGCCCTGGCCGACTGGGCCAGGCGTTCGGCCAAGTGGCGAGCGATCTGGCTATCGGCGAAGACCTTCTGCACGGAGACGCAGACCTGCCCGGCGTGGTAGAACCCGCCTTTGACCAACAGCGGCAGGGCCGCGTCGAGATCCGCGTCGGAGGCCACAATCACCGGGGCCACGCCGCCGTGTTCCAGCGCACAGCGGGCCCCGGGCGCCAGCCGCGAGCGCAAGGTCCAGCCCACGCTGCCGCTGCCAATGAAACTGAAAAAGCCCACCCGGCGGTCGGCGATCAACTCCACGGCCACGTCGCGATCGGTCGTCAGCAGCGCCTGGCACCACTCGTCAGGCAGGCCGGCTTCGCGCAAGATCCCCACGAAGCGGAAGCAGGAAAGGGGAGTTGCCTTGGCGGGCTTGATGATCACCGGACAGCCGGTGGCCACCGCCGGCCCCACCTGGTGGACAATCAGGTTCAGCGGGTGGTTGAAGGCGCTAAACGCCACGACCACGCCCACCGGTTCGTGCTGGGTAAACGCCAGGCGTCCGGCGGACGCGGCGTTGAGGTTCATGGGAATCTCGGTGCCGGCCTGGGTGCGGAGGTGCTCGATGCAGAGCTTCACGCCGTCGATCGCCCGATCGGCTTCCACCTGGGAATCGATCAGCGGTTTGCCGCCTTCCCGGGCCGCCTCCAACGCCAACTCGTCGCGGCGCAGTTGCATGATGCCGGCGGTGCGCTGGAGGATTTCGATGCGTCGGGCCGGGCTGAGCCAGGCGTCGCGATCGCGGAACAAGGCATAGGCCGTCTGCAGCGCCTGCCGAGTGCCGCTGCGGTCCGCCTGCTCGACCGTGGCGATCAGCGAACCGTCGAAAGGGGCGGTGACCTCGGCGTGCTGCCGATCGGCCGCGGCGTCGGGGACCATCAGGGGAAAATGTTCTGCCACGGGTCTTGCTCCTTTCCGGCGGTGGTGATTTCACGTTGTCCGGCAATCGCTCACGGGGAAGGGGTCGTGCAAACGCCCGCCGACTGCGTCCGGGGGGCCCCCCGGACGCAGCCGGTGGGCGTTTCCTGGGATTCTGCGCCGATTGAACCTCCGCACCACCTCGCTCAAATGGGACACACCAGCTTGCCCAACCTTTCGGTCAGCTTCATGTTCTCCGAATAATCCACCGGACAGTCGACGATGACCACCGTGTTTGCCGCCACGGCCTCTCGGAGAATCGGCAGCAGTTCGTCGGCGGCCCCGACGCGGTATCCCTTGGCGCCGAAACTCTCGGCGTACTTCACGAAGTCGGGATTGCGGAAGTCGATGTAACTGGGGCGGCCGAATCGCCGCATCTGGTGCCACTCGATCAGCCCGTACTTGCCGTCGTTGAAGATCACGATCACGATCGGAGTGCCGATCCGCAACGCGGTTTCGATCTCCTGCGAGTTCATCATGAAGCCGGCGTCGCCGGTCACCGCGGCGGCGACCCGATCGGGAAAGGCCACCTTGGCCGCAATCGCGCCGGGCACGGCGATCCCCATCGCCGAAAAACCGTTGGAGATGATGCAGCTATTGGGACGCTCCGCCTGATACGACCGCGCCATCCACACCTTGTGGGCGCCCACGTCGCAAACCACGATCGCCTCCCGTGCAAAGACCCGTTGCAGATCCCAGGTGATCTTCTGCGGCTTCATCGGGAACGAGCAATCGTCGGCGTGCTCGGAGAGTTCCTCGAAGATCTTTTGCCGCAGGCTGGCGGCCGGGAATTGTTCCTGGGGCCGGGCCAGGGCGGCGATCTTGTCCAGCGCCGTGCCGATGTCGCCGATCAGGCCCGTGGCCACGATGTAATGTTCGTCCACTTCGGCCGGAGAGGAATCGATGTGAATGATCTTCCGGTCTTTGCCGGGATGCCACGGGTGGGGGTGGTACTCCACCATGTCGTAGCCGATGCACAGGATCACGTCGGCCCGATCGAAGCCGCAAGCCACGTAATCGCGGGCCTGCATGCCCACGGCCCCCAAACACAGCGGATGCGAAAAAGGAATCGCCCCCTTGGCCATGAACGTGGTAGCCACCGGAATGTTCAGCTTCTCGGCGAAGCGGACCAGGTGCTCCGACGCCCGGGTGCGGATTACGCCGTTGCCGGCCATGATCAACGGATACCGGGCGGCGGAAATCATTTCCGCCGCCTGGCGAATTTTCCGCTCCGGCGCCACCGGCCGTGTGGGGCTTTGCACCCTCAGCGGGACCTTGCCCAGGACGTCCATCCCGGCAACATTCTCCGGCAAATCGATGAAGCTTACGCCGGGTTTTTCGGCTTCGGCCTGCTTGAAGGCCTTGCGGACCACCTCGGCCACGGTCTCCGGCTCGATCACCTGGGTGCAATACTTGGAGATCGGCCGGAACAGGTTCACCAGGTCCAGATGCTGATGGCTTTCCTTGTGCATCCGCGTGGTCGAGGCCTGACCCGAGATGGCCACCATGGGGGCGTGATCCAGGTTCGCATCGGCCACGCCGGTGACCAGGTTGGTGGCGCCCGGCCCCAAGGTGGCCAGACATACGCCGGCCCGGCCCGTCAGCCGCCCGTAGACGTCGGCCATGAAGGCCGCCCCCTGCTCGTGCCGGGTGGTAATAAAATGGATAGGACTGTCCAGCAGGACGTCCATGATATCGACGTTTTCTTCACCCGGAATGCCGAAGATGACTTTCACCCCTTCGTTCTCCAGGCAACGCACAAATAGTTCCGCTGCTTTCATGTCGCGGCAATTATAGTTCGCACCACGGACGTTGGCAAGCGACGCCGGTAAGAAGTACCGGTAGGTAACGTCATGCGATAAGTGCTCACCCCGAGGGGCCTCCGGGCCTGGCGTAGCTGCCCCAGCAGCAGAAGTACGGACTCCGCTTCTCGTTTGCCGGCCGGGTCAAATCGCCGGAAAACGCCGTCCTTCGCCCGAAATCTGCGAGTGCAGAAGCGGGGCCCGTACGTCGAGGCGCCGGATACCAGATTCCGGATACGCGCCCGTCGGATGAATCCGCCGGTTGGGCTCGCTGGACATCTTGGCCGGGCCGTCTCAACCGGGGCATTCACCAGCGGACGTCGCAATACGAGGTTTGTAGGGGCCGGCCGATGAATGAATTCCCGATTTCGACGATGGGTGGCTGGGGCATAGCGCAGCGGTGCCCCAGCTTGTGGCGCGGCTGGGGCTTCGCTGCGCTCGGCCACCAGCCACCCCCAACGGAAATGGCCCCCACGGGACGCAGCCCGTGGGCGTTCGCTGCATGGCAACGATTCCATCTACTACCTACTACCTACCATCTACTGCCTACTCCAACGCTCGATACCAGAGCGACCGCCAGTACCTCTGATCCAGGCCGTAGCCGTCGACTTCGGCGTCGTCGCGGTGGTCGGTCGGGAGGATGCCGTAGAGCTTCATTTCGCGGAGATACTGCGGGCGGGGGCGGAAGCCGGGCATGTCGAAACGCTTGATCGTGGCCAGGTTCTGCCGGCCGGCCGTGGCCATCGCCAGGAGCTTTTGGTAGTCGGGATCGCTCTTGCCGGCGAAGACGGCCACCGGGGCGTCCTGCTCGTCGCGGCAGAGGCCGAAACCGCCGGACTCCTTGGCCAGCGGGGCCAACAGCAGCAGCGATTTCTCCGGCCGCGAGAGGTTGAAGACGATGTGCCGGGAGAGTTTCAGCCGCGGGTCGTTGATGCTGAAACGCCAGAAGGAGATGCCTCGCTCGTCGCACATCGACTTCGGCAGCACGTCCTTGCCCTGGTGGCAGGAAGCGCAGCGACGCTGCACGACCTCGGCGCCGGCCTTGGTGGTCGGCCAATTGAAGTCGGTGTTGACCAGGTTGTTCTGTTGGTAGCCGCCGATCGAGCCGCAGCCCAACGCGGCGTAGGTGCCGGGATACGGCGCCCCGAGGTCGATCCACAGCCGCAGCATCCGCTTCTGATGCTCGCTGGCCTTCACGTCGTAGTGCGAGCCGTCGAGCATCGTGAGGATGCGGCTGGCCCCCGAGCCGATCGCCCGCGGGGCATAGTTGCTTTCGGCCTTGTCGCGACCGTCGACGAACAATTGGCGAACGGTCATAGTGAAATAGGCGTGAGAGAACATCGGGCCGTGGTCGCCGGTTAGTGCAACCTTGCCGGCGTAAGGCCCGCCGAGCTCGGTCTTCTCGTAGCCGTGACAGTCGACGCACAGGTCGTCCAGAATCGGCTGGATGTCGCGGGGGAAGTCGAACACGTCGGGACAATCATCGAACGGCTCGATCTTGCTGGGCCGGCGTCTCAGCGCCATCAGATCGCCGCTGGGGTCGAACGTGTGCGTACGCTGCTCGTGGCAGCCGACGCAACTGGTCACCTCGCCCGGCTGGACCGTCAGAAAGCTCTGCATCCGCTTCACCGCCAGTTCGTTTTCATCCAGCGCGATCAGAAACAGGCTCCGCATGGCGGGCAGCTCCATACAGGCCGACCCGTCGGGCTCGACCGGCACGGTGCCCAATACGCGTTCCAGCGTAAACGAGCCGCCGTAGGTCAACGGATCCATGCCGCCGGTGAAGTTGACCGGCTTGGGCAACGATTCCATCACCAAGAGCTTCTTGATTTCTCCCCGCTGCACGCCATCCATGTTGCGGCCCTTGTAGACGTCGATCAGGATCATGGTGCCCGTCTCGCGCCGCGGGTCGATCCGGGAGGGAATCACGCGTTCGCGGCGTCGGGGGATCAGCGGCCGCGGTTCGTGACATTCCAGTCCGGCCTTGGCCTCCTCGGGCGTCGCCTCGTGGATCACTTGGGTATGGCCCGCGGCGTCCATCAACACGATCTGCCGCCCGCTGGCCGCCATGAAGGCCTCTTCCGAAAACGCCCAGGGATCGCGGAATTTGGACCCGCGGTTGACCGCTTTGGCAATGCTCCTGTCGTCGGGTCCCTTCTTGGCGCTGACCACGGTGATTATCCCGTCGTGCTCGTTGCTGCCGTGGCCCGGCGAGAAGATCGCCACCACCTTGTCGGTATTCGGGATCGGCTTGGCGTCGATCATCACGATGCCCGGGTGCATGTTGCCGTAGTAGACCATCTGTGCAGTACCGTCGGGGTTGGTGGTCCAGAGGTGGTGATAGTCGACCTGGGAGCGGTCGACGTACTCCCAGCGTTGATACAGGATGCGTCCGTCGGGCAGCGGCCATGGTGTATTGTCGTGTTCCAGGTTGGCCGAGATCGCCCGGATGTTCTTGCCGTCGGGGTCGCAGCGGTGCATCACGGCCACCTTGGTCAGCCAGCACTGCACCCACCGCTTGCAGCGGCTGGAGACGAACACGAGGTCGCCGTCGGGCAGGAAGGCCGGCTCGAAGTCGTCGAACGGCCCGTCGGTGAGCTGCCGCAACTGCGAGCCGTCGACGTTGATCTCGTAAAGATGGTAGTTGCCGGTGCCGCCGGGGCGATAGGAGAAGACGATCTTCTCGGCGTCGTAGTGGACGACCGGGTCGCGGACGCCGCCCTGGGGATCGTCCAGCAACGCGGTCACCTTGCCGGTGGCGAGGTTCTTGCGACAGAGCTTGCCGCCGTTTCCATACAGCAGCCGCTGGTCGTCGTAGGCGTAGTAGCTGAAGTTGGCGTACCAGTGGCCGTCCTTGCCCCGCTGGCGCATGGCGAAGATGATCTCCTCGACGCCAAGTTCTTGCAGCACTTCCGTCACCCCGCGCCGGGCCTCGGCTTCGGCTTTCTCTCGGGTTTCGGCCAGCGTGCGGGCCGTCTCGTTGTCCAGGAACTCGATTTCCCACACGGAAAACAGCCCATAAGGCCCCGGCTTCAGGCACAACAGGCGGAAATACCGGCCCTTGCCCGAGAGCCCCGTGATCAACTCCTTGCCGCCTTGGCCGTCTTTTTCCTCGTGCAGCGTCTGCCAGTTCTTGCCGTCGCGGGAAATCTGGATCTGATACTGCGCGGCGTGGGCCCGCTCCCAGTGAATCGAGAGGCCCCCCACGGACACTTCCTTGGCGAAGTCGATCGTCAGCCATTGGGGCTCGCCGTTGAAATCGCGGCTCGCCCAGCGTGTGGCGGGGTTTCCGTCCAGCGCGTACTGCGGCGGATGGGCGGCCGAGTGAATCGAAGATGCGCTGACGGCGGGGCTCGTCCGGGCGGCCATAGCCTCGGGAGGGCCCATCGCCGCCATGCCGACCCATACGCTGAGGATTACCAAGCCAACCGTGCGTCTTGCCGACATCGTATCGTCTCCCATATCGAGTGCTCGGGCCGGGTCTTGTGGCCGCAGAAACTACAGCCGTAGTGTACCACTTTCGGGGTGAGAATGCAAAGCACAACGAAAAAGGGGTGCAGTAACGAATTGTGGGGAGGTGAGGGGGTGACGGGGTGAAGAGCGAAGGGCGAGAAGTGAAGAGCGAAAATGGAAGGCGGAAAGGCGATGGACAGGAGCCTTGAGGTCTCTTCCCATTTCACCCCGTCACCCCCTCACCCCATCACCCCATCACCCCCACCCTTACCCACCACGTTTTACTGCGCCCCGAAAAAGGGGACGGGCCGCTACTCGATTCTCCAATTCACCCCGTCGCGATGCACGCGGCGATAGAGCGTGTCGCGCTCGACCGGTTGGCGGCCGGCTTCGGTGATCATGGCACGGAGTTCGTCGATCGTCAGCGACTCGGGCGTCTGGGAGCCGGCGCCGTGGTGGATCAACTCCTGGCCCACCGTGCCGTCGAGGTCGTCGGCGCCGTAGGCCAACGCGGTCTGGGCGGTGCCCAAGCCGAGCGAAATCCAGTAAGCCTTCACGTGGTCGAAGTTGTCGAGCATCAGACGGCTGACGGCCAGCGTCCGCAGGTCCAACAGGGCCGACGGTTTGGGCAGGTGGGACAGCCGCGTGTTCTCCGGATGGAACGACAGCGGAACGAAGGCCTGGAAACCGCCGGTGACGTCCTGAAGCACCCGCAGGTGGACCAGGTGGTCGATGCGGTGCTCGACGTGTTCGAGGTGGCCGTAAAGCATGGTGGCGTTGGACCGCAGTCCCAACTGGTGGGCGACCCGGTGTACACCCAGCCAGGTGCGGCCGTCGGCCTTGCGGGGACAGATCTGGTCGCGGACTTCCGGATCGAAGATTTCGGCCCCGCCGCCCGGCAGGCTTCCCAGGCCGGCCCGGATCATCTCTTCGAGAATCGTGCGGACCGGCCGTTTGGTGATTTGGGCGAACCAGGCGATCTCCGTGGCGGTCCACGCCTTCAGGTGCAGCCGCGGACGGGCTACGTGCACCTTGCGAATGATGCCCAGGTACCAGTCGAACTCCTTCTCCGGGTGTACGCCGCCGACGATGTGCAACTCGGTGCAGCCGCCGTCGGCCGCCTCTCGGGCCCGTTGGAGGATCTCCTCGTCGTCGAGCACGTACGCCCGGGGATCGTCGGCGTCGCGGCTGTACGCACACAGGCTGCACCGGTAGACGCAGACGTTGGTCGGGTTGAGATGCTGGTTGACGTTGTAGTAGACCACCTGGCCGTTCTTGCGTCGCCGCAGCAGATCGGCCAGTTGGCCCACCTCGTGCAGATCGACGTCGTCGCGGTAGAGAAACTCTCCGTCGGCGGCCGAGATCCGCTCGCCACGTTCCACCTTCTCGCGGATTTGATCGAGTCTCGATTTCGTCATACCAACAGGTCCAGCACTCCAATTATCAGCAAGGCGATGCCCACCACGGCGTTGACGCGGAAGAACGCTTGATTCACTCGGGCAAGATCGTCGGGCCGCACCAGCCGGTGTTCGTAAATCAACAGCACGGCGATGGTCGCCACTCCGGCGAGATAGATCCAGCCGAAATCGTTATAAACCAGCGGCAGCAACAGCAACAGGGCAATCATGCCGAAATGGCAGACGGCCGCCAGCCGCAAGGCCCCGGCGACGCCGAATCGCCCCGGCACGCTCCGCAGCCGCATCTTCACGTCGAAGTCGACGTCCTGACAGGCGTAGATCATATCGAACCCGGCCACCCAAAGCAGCACCGCACAGCCCAACAGCACCGGCGGCCAGGCGAGCTGCGCCCGAATCGCCACCCAGGCCGCCAACGGAGCCAGCATCAAGGCCGCCCCCAGCCAGAAATGGGCCAGCAGCGTGAAACGCTTCGTGTAACTGTAGGCAAACAGAAACAGCAGCACGGGGGCCGCAGCGTACAACGGGATCGGATTGTCGGGCAGAAACAGCAGCGTGCCGGCCACAAATCCCAAGCAGCAGACCACCAGAAACCACACCACGCTGCCGACGCTCAAACTCCCGGCGGGAAGATGCCGACCGGCGGTCCGCGGGTTCAGGGCGTCGAGCCGACGATCGGCCAGGCGGTTAAACGCCATGGCCGCACTGCGGGCAAACACCATGCAGACGAGGATCCCCGCCAGGTCCCGCCCGCGAAACGTCGACGGTTCGACGCCCCAGGCCATCACCGCCGCCAGCAGCGCAAACGGCAGCGCGAACAGCGTATGGCTGAAGCGGATCATTTCCAGCAGGTGGCGAAGACGGTGGAGCATGGGGAGGTGTCAGGTGTCAGGTGTCAGCAGTCAGCAGTCAGGTGTCAGCAGTCAGCAGTCAGCAGTCAGCAGTTAGCTTTCAATGGTCGGCTGTCGGAGATCTCTTTTGTGATCGAGAACTGGGCCGGACTTTTTGGACCAAACCGGTGAGCATCTGCTTGACTTCGCAAACGCTGGCGGTGAGATGCTCGTGTGCCTCTCGATCAAGCAACTGAAGGTCACGGGCGAGTAGAAGATGATATTCCAGTTCGCTGGCCGACCCGGAGGCGATGTGCAGAAACCGCGAAAAGTCGCCGTCACTGCTACGGCCACAACCTTCGGCGATGTTTGCGGGGATCGAGGACGCTGCCCGCCGCGACTGACTCGTCAGCCCGTATCGCTCATCCTCGGGGAAGCCTCTGGTCGCTTGGTATATGGCCAGTGTCAATTGATGCGCTTTGTGCCAAACGTTCAGCTTTCGAAAATCCCGCACCGTACACCTCCTCTCCCTTTGGCAGCCACACACACCCAAGAACGTTTCTACGATTGAAGGCTGACTGCTGATAACTGACTGCTGACAAGTGACTACTGACTACTGATAGCTGATAGCTGATAGCTGATAGCTGATAGCTGATAGCTGATAGCTGATAGCTGACCGCTCTTCTACCCTCCCCACCGCTTGATCAGCGCATTGGGAATCCCCAACTGATCGCAGATCCGCGCCACCACGAAATCGACCAGGTCGCGAATCGACTTCACGCCGTGGTAGAAGCCGGGCATGGCGGGCAGGATCACCGCGCCGGCTTCGGCGGCGTGTTGCATGTTCTCCAAATGCATCAGCGACAGCGGCGTTTCGCGGGGCACCAGGATCAGCTTGCGACGCTCCTTCAAGTGGACGTCGGCGCAGCGGTGGATCAGGTTCGCACTGGTGCCGTTGACGATCGCACTGAGCGTGCCGCTGGAGCAGGGGCAAATCACCATCCCGTCGGTCAGGAACGAGCCGCTGGCGATCGGCGACATGTAGTCGCGGTAGTGGTAATAGTGAAACTGCCCCAATTCGCCGGAGCCTACCGACAACACGTTGCTGGCGTCGCTGGAGATCCCGGCCATGGAGCGGACTTGTTGCAGCTTCTTGTCCTTCGGCGTGGCCGAGCGATCGATCATCAGCATCGAGAGGTTGAAGTTGTCCAGCTCGACGCTCAGATCGAGTTCCTGCTTCAACACCGACTGGGCGGCCCCCGAGATCGTCAGGTGTACGTCGCACCCGGCGGCGAACAGCACTTCCAGCAGCCGCACCGCGTAGGTCACTCCGCTGGCGCCCGTGACTGCCACGACGATGGTCCGTTTCATTTCTCACCTACGTACAAGGTTGCCACGCCGAAAGTAAACCGATGAAACTGTACGTTGCCCAATCCGGCCGCCGCCATCCGCTCGGCCAGGGCCTCCGCCTGGGGGAATTGGCCGACGCTGGCGGGAAGGTAATTGTAAGCTTCCTGGCGATTTCGGGCCAGGGTCTGTCCGACGCGCGGCAGCACGCGATGGAAATACCACCGATACAGGGCACCCAGCGGCCGGGACGCAGGCGTGCTGAATTCCAGCACCACTACCCGACCTCCCCGCCGGCAGACCCGGGCCATTTCCCGCAGTCCCTCGTCCGTGTCGCTGACGTTGCGCAGTCCGAAGGCCACGCATACGATCTGAAACGTGTCGTCGGCAAAGGGCAACCGCAGCGCGTCGGCCTCGACCAGCGTGATCCCATCACCGGCCCCGGCCCGGCGACGCTTTTGCTCGGCAATCGCCAGCATCGGGCGACAGAAATCGGCCCCCACGATCGACACCCGCCGACCCGCCGCCCGCCAGTAAGCCAACGCCAAATCGGCCGTGCCGGTGCAGACGTCCAGGATCGGCCCGCCGTCGGCCGCCGGCGGAACCAGTTGCACCGTCCGCCGCCGCCACCGGCGATCGATCCCCAGCGACAGCAAGTGGTTCAGGAAGTCGTACCGCCCGGCGATTTCGCCGAACATCCGGCGGACCCGGGCGGAGGTTTTGTCGATTGGCATGGGCTGTGGCGGGTTGGTGGCGAAGCCGCAAGCGTCTGGGTAGGTGACTTCAGTCGTCATCCTGCGCCCGCCCCACCCCGTACTCTTCCCAACGGCCGCTGACCAGATCGCTTACTTCCTTGCTGATCACCGCCGGCTGGGGCCATGGCCCGAGGTGTTCTCCGGGGAGTTTGGCCGTGGCGTCGATGGCCATCTTTTGGCCCAGCGCACCGGAGGGGGTGGCGATATCGAGCGGATCGGGCGGGCCTTGTTGGGTCCACACGTCCCGGCCCGGGTTGACGTTGGTCGCGATGGCCGCAAGCACCTGGTGGACGTCGTGGACGTCGACTTGTTGGTCGACCACCACCAGCACCTTGGCGAACATCGAAGCGCGCAGTCCCCACGCGGCGTGCGCCACGCGATGGGCCTGGCCGGCGTAGGTCTTCTCGATCGCCATCGTCGCCCAGTGCCGGCCCGCCCCGAACATCGGCAGATCGTAGTCCACCAGTTCGGGAATCGCCATCTTCATAAGCGGCAGAAAGATCCGTGACAGGGCCCGATCGATCACGCACGCCTCGTGCGGCGGTTTGCCCGGGACCATGGCCGGAAACACCGGATTGGCCCGGTGGGTAACGGCCGTGACGTGTATCACCGGGACCTGCCGGGGCAAGCTGTAGTGCCCCGACGGCGTGCAGATCGGGCCCGCTTCGGCCGGCGGCTGCAACGGATCGACGTAGCCCTCGATGATGATCTCGGCCTCGGCCGGCACCTCCAACTCGACGCTGCGGCAAGGGACCACGTCGAGCGGCTTCTGGCGCAGCAGCCCGGCCAAAGCGTACCGGTCGACGGCCGCCGGCACCCCAGCCATGGCCGCCAGCAACAGGGCCGGGTCGCCGCCGAGCACCACCGCCACCGGCATCTTTTCGTTGCGGCGGCCGTAGGCGGCCAACCATCGGGCCGGCTCGTCGTGGGCGGCCCAACAAGCCGCCAGACGATCCGGTCCGAGCAATGGCAGGTCGCAACGGCCGGCGATCGGATGGTGCGTGTCGGGATTCGGGGCAAGAAGCACGCCTGCGGTGATCGCCGGCGAATTCTCATGCGGGGCCGACCGCAACGCCGGAAGCTCGCTCAGGTCGACGTCGCTGCCGAGCCGAACAACCTGTTGACACGCCCCGACCTTGACACGTCGCGGCGGCAGGTTGCTCAACGCGGCCACTTGGGGGGCCGTTTTGATCTTCTCGAACCACCCTTCGGGATCCGCCGGCTCGGCCAAGGCGGCGATCCGGTCGGCCGCCTCCTCCAACGACGCCGCGCCAACTGCCCGGCAAATCCGTGCCTCGCTGCCCAGCAGGTTGGTCAACAGCGGGATTTCATGCCCCTTGACCTCCCCGAACAGCAGCGCGGAGCCACCACATGTGGCTATCCTGCGAGTGATTTCGGCCGCCTCCAGAACCGGATCGACCCGGGCCTCCACCCGAACCAACTCCCCGGCGTGTCCAAGTTGCTCCAAGAAATCGGCCAGGCAGCGAGATGACATGACGATTATTGTAGAGTGGTGGGGAGGAACGCGGAAGATGGCACCCATACTGAACCTCTATGCGCTGCCGAAACTGGTCGATCCGAGCGAATTGGCCGGTGGGATCGTGGTCGTGATCGACGTCTTGCGTGCGTCGACCACCATCATCCATGCCCTGGAAGCGGGAGCCCGAGAGGTGATTCCTTGCCTCGAAGTCGACGATGCCCGATCGGTGGCCAAGGAGCTGCCCGACGACGACGTCATCCTCTGCGGCGAGCGGAAAGGTCTGCCCATTGATGGGTTTCACTTGGGCAACTCTCCCGGGGAGTATAATTCCACCCGTGTTGGCGGCAAGGTTGTCGTCTTCACCACCACCAACGGCACTCGGGCGATCAACCATGCCCGGCAGGCCCAGCGGGTCCTGATCGGGGCCTTCGTCAACGCGACGGCCGTCTTCGAGGAACTCGTCGAGTACCAGCAGATTCACTTGCTCTGCGCCGGAGCCAACGGCTTGATGAGCCAAGACGACATTCTCTTGGGGGGGATGCTGGTCGAGCGTGTCCAACGGCGAGGGGGCCTGCTGTACGAGCAAAACGCCCAAGCGATCACCGCCCGGGAAACCTGGCTGAACTCCTTCGCTCTGCCTCGGGCCCTGGGGGCCGAGCCGCTGGAGCCGCAGCGGCTGGCCAAGGAGTTGCGCAAGAGCCCCGGCGGAAAAAACCTGGTCGCCATCGGCATGGAAGAGGACATCCTCGCGGCCGCCCAAATCGACCGCTTCAGCAGCGTCCCCGAATTGGACCCGGAAAAGGTCCGCATTCGACTGGTCTAGCCGGCCGGCCAATTCTTCATCCGCGTGGGTGGCCGTCGCGTCTTGGGCGCAGCAGCCGGGGTGCGGCAAGGGCCAGCAGCGCTGCCAGCAACAGGCCGAGCGAGCCCGGCTCGGGCACCAAAACGACCTCGCCGGTGGTGTACAAATCTGTCAGGTCCCACCGGTACGGGCTCGTGACTTCAAACGCCCCGGTCGGGTCGACGCCGGACCAGTCGAACAGTCTCAGCCTCCGGCCGATCTGGCCGGCCACGTCGACCTCCGACGCAAACGTCAACTCCAGGCTCCCGTCCAGGCCCACCGCGATCTCCGACTCAAACCCGATCACCGAGTCCCAAGCGTCTTCCTCAAAGATCATCCGCAGCACACTGGTCGAATCCGCGGTCATTACATCTTCCACCGTGATCGGAATCGGTGCCTCCCCGCGCGCGAGATCGCCGTCGTAGTCCCGGACCAAAAGCAAGCCGCCATCGGACAAGTCGAGCCCATCTATCGAACCATCCGCCCAAATCGTGTTCATCGTGATCTCGCCCGGCAATGCGTCGCGGATGACTGCCCCCCGCATGTCCGCGCCCGAAAAGTCGGCTAGCCCAAACTTGGCGCCAAAAAAGTCTGCGCCGGTAAGGTTCTGGTGGGCAAAGTCCCAGCTGCTGAGGTCACAGTAGCGGAGTTCGATGCCCGCAAGGTCCCTAGCCTTATAGCTGGCTGTGGAGTAGAGCTGCGCCGACGTGAACCCAGGGATGGTCGTGCTTCGAAAACTGGCCCCTTGCACGATGGCGTCCGTGAAGTCGGTTCCCGTCAGCGTGGCGGAGTGGAAGTCCGCGCCGGCAAGATTCTGCTGGGCGAAGTTCCAGCCGCTGAGGTCGTTCTCAGAGAGCCCGATACCTGCAAGGTCCTTTGCCTTGTAGCTTGCCGTTGAATAGAGCTGCGCCGGCGTGAGCCCTTCGGGGGGTGTGTCTTCGAAATTGGTGTGTTGTACCAGGGCGTCCGTGAAGTCGGTTCCCGTCAGCGTCGCGGAGCGGAAGTCCGCGCCGGCAAGGTTCTGCTGGGCGAAGTTCCAGCCGCCGAGGTCGTTCTCAGAGAGCCCGATGCCCGCAAGATCCTTTGCCTTGTAGCTGGCCGTGGAATAGAGCTGCGCTGACGTGAACCCTTCGGAGGTTGTGTCTTCGAAATTGGCGTGTTGTACCAGGGCGTCCGTGAAGTCGGTGCCGGTGAGCCCGGCGTTGGCGAAAGATGCGTCGGCAACGCTCTGCCGGGCGAAGTTCCAGCCACTCAGGTCGTTGCCCGCGAGCCCGATGCCTGCAAGGTCCTTTGCCTTGTAGCTGGCCGTGGAGTAGAGCTGCGCCGACGTGAATCTGGAACCGAAATCGGCGCCTTGCACCAGGGCGTCTGTAAAGTCGGTTCCGGTCAGCGAGGCGGAGCGGAAGTCCGCGCCGGCAAGGTTCTGCTGGGCGAAATCCCAGTCGCTCAGGTCATTGCCCGAGAGGTCGATGCCCGCAAGGTCCTTGGCCTTGTAGCTGGCCGTGGAATAGAGCTGTGCCGCGGTGAACCCTCTGGAGGTCGTGCCATCGAAATCGGTGCCTTCCACCAGGGCGTCGGTGAAGTCGGCTCCCGTGAGCGTGGCCCAGAGGAAGTTTGCATCAGTGAGGTTCGCTTGGCTGAAATCAGCTCCCCCCGCCCTGGCGAAGCGAAATGACGCGCCGGTGAGGTTCTGCTGCGTGAAACTCCAGCCGCTCAGGGCTTTCAAGGCGAAGTCGATTCCCGCAAGGTCCTTCACCTTGTAGCTGGCCGTGGAATAGAGCTGCGCCGCCGTGAAGCCGGTCGTGCTTGCGAAACCGGTGCCTTGCACTACGGCGTCCGTGAAGTCGGCCCCCGTCAGTGTGGCGCCATAGAATCTGGCGCCGGTGACGTTCTGCTGGGCGAAGTTCCATCCGCTCAGATCGTTCACGTCGAGCTTGATGCCCGCGAGATCCTTTGCCTTGTAGCTGACCGTGGAATAGAGCTGCGCCGCCGTGAAACCGCGGGCGGTCGTGTCTTGGAAATCGGCACGTTGCACGATGGCGTCGGTGAGGACGGCCCCCGTCAGTGTGGCGCTAGCGAAGGAGGCGTAGGTGAGGTTCGCTTGGCTAAGGTTGGCGCCGGTCATCACCGCGCCATGGAAGCTCGCGCCGGTGAGGTTCTGCTGGGCGAAGCTCCAGCCGCTCAGGTCGTCCTCGTGGAAGCTGATGCCCGCAAGATCCTTTGCCTTGTAGCTGGCCGTGGAATAGAGCTGCTCCGCCGTGAACCCTCGGGAGGTGGTGCCTGCAAAATGGGCGTTTTGCACTTGGGCGTCTGTGAAGTCGGCCCCCGTTAGTGTGGCGCTACCGAACACGATGCCGGTGTGGTTCGGCTGGATTGCGAAATGGGCTTTTTGCACCTCGGCGTCTGTGTAGTCGCTCGGCGTCATTATGTAGCTAGTGCGCGTCGGAAAAATGGTGATTCAGCGGCGTGGGGCGGGTGGAACGGCGGCGGAAACTGAGCGAAGATGAGCCAAATGGTCGCATTGGAGTTAGATCACAGGTGCAGTGAG
>SDBV01003187.1_pt1 | contig 24424 bp, 26 predicted proteins | sample 2277081 | NCBI WGS metagenome assembly SDBV01 (sample SAMN10402039, study PRJNA504765) | marine sediment metagenome | isolation source: marine sediment core GS10_PC15, 223 cmbsf | place: Arctic Ocean: Southern Knipovich Ridge | collected 2010 | reverse complement strand
AGATTAACCAATGAACCTTTTGCACCACTATTACACATTATATTAAGAGCATTATAATCATCTTTTGCCATACTTGTTTTTGCCAACCTTAATCCAATGTTCATTGCTGAATTAAGAATTCCATTAATTTCTCCTTCAGTTTTCCCATCTGGTTCTCCATTACATCGAGCGAGAATAGTATCGATTTTAACTTGCATTTCAGTCAATATTTTTGCAACATCTTCTTTCGATGTTGTCATACAATCAGAAATTCCCATACTAAATCCATGAGTTGCAAGCCAATAATCGGTTAGTAACTGTGTTTCAGATAAAAAAGTCAGAGCCGTCTCAGGGGAAAATTCCTTCCACAATATATGAATAACAGAATTCGTCGTAACTCCAATAATTTTTTTGCAGAGAGGGCCACTATCATGAAGCAAAACCCCATTTTTAATCTTGACTTTTTGAAATATACTATTTGTATCCGTATGGCGCGAATAACAAAAATTAGTCGGAAACAATATACTCGCTGCTAATTTCCCTGGTATTTCTTCTGTTATAATCTCTGCTGTATTATTCTCAACTTTAATATAATCAGGATAAAATTCTGCAGCACGAAGAAGAAGATCTTCGTATCTTCTTTGATGAATTTCTGCTCCAGTAATACATTGAGTAAAAGTCTTTACAGAAACCATAGTATCAGTATGTATGCCTTTCCAACTATTAGTTAAGAGATACGCACCGATAAGACCATCTTGAACAATCCCGTTAACTGGACCATTTCGTTGACCCGATACAATATGGACTGCTGCTCTCATTAAGATCTCGGCTTCTGCCGTGGCACTGATTGATTGAGGAATGTGAAGATTCATCTCATCACCATCAAAATCGGCGTTAAAAGAAGGTGTGAAACATAATGGCAACCGAAACGCAAGATCATCTATAATTTTTATTTTAAAGCTCATTATACTTTCAATACGAAGACTGGGTTGACGATTAAAAGGTGCACTTTCTCCGTCTCGAAGATGTCTTTCAACAATATCATCAATCATTAAGGGATATTTTGTTTCATTGCCTATACCCGTATTAAGACGCTTGATTTGACCTTTGCGATTAACTCGACATACTTTACCTTGAGAAACAAGGGTTTGTGCATAATCTTTGTTCCAATCTTTTACCAATTCAGATCTAGTTACTTCCTCAGCAATACATCGTGGTACCCCAAGTTCATCTTTTCTCAACATAATTCCGCCACCTATAATTACAGACCGAGCTGAAAAGTCAACGCGTTTACCACCTACATTATTTTGTACACGTCCTTCTTTACCATGAATACGTTCGCGAAGACATTTATGAGCCCTGCCTCCAGACGAAAGTTTAGAATGTTCATCTTTATTATTCATAATAGTCCAAATATGAGTTTGAAGCTCAAGTTCTGCTTTTTGACGATCAGTTTCTGTCATTTTTCCTCCGCGACGACGGCCGCGAGGAATCATAATTGAATCACTTTCATCATCTTCACGAAGTTTAATACAAGTTTTGAGAATCAGATTATACTTGTCAGTAAGATCATCATCACATTTTTGTCCGTCCCTAATGATAAAAGGACGAGAAAATGGTGGAATAACCGGAAAAATTGTAAAAATCAAACTTTCAGGTCGAAACTGATGGATATGGGATTTTTCATGTTCTGATATATTTGATTCATCAATGAAAACTGTGTTTGGTGCTAGTTTAGCATTAAAACCAAGTAAATTTATAATATCATTAGTAATGCGGATAAAAATATTAAAAGATTCGCCAGCCTTAAAAATAACAGATTCAGATTTGTCGCCCAAATTATAATAAAATCCATCTTTAAATTCGAATGATGGAAGGGGTGCTTGACAATCATCCCAAGGACATTCTCGAACTGTATCACATTTTTTCACAAATGCTCGAAGACGTTTGAATCCATTGAGGAGAAGTAAATTTTGCATTTCAGCGTGATCAGGGAGAAGTCGCGAACGAGCACATTGCGGACAAATACACTGCAATATTTTGAGTATATAATTCGCAAAAACTCGATTATATACCGGTATCGGAAGCTTAATATAACCAAAATGACCAACGCAATTTTTGTTATCGTTTCCGCATGTACCACAAGGATAACCATTTTCTAATCTTCCCATACGATCATCATAAGGAGTTCCAGTTCTGATTTTATCAGAACCCCCTTGAGAAGCAGGTTTATCTATTTGACATACCGAAAATGTTATCCATTCTTCAGCTGTGAGAGTGCCAAATTGAATAAATTGGACCTTTTCTGTAAACATTGTCGTCAACATTTAGATTCACATAACAATCGATTTCATTTTTTATTGGGATAATATTTTTTTTACCCACCATTCGTAATCTTTGTTGTTATTTGCTAATATTATTCCATTGCTTAACTCGATATACCATCTTTCTTGCCCTTCTGTGTCAAATCCATTCCAATAATGTTTTATTGCTTTGATTAAATCATAAGATTTGTTTTGTTTTTGGCGTCTAGATGTAACGACAGATGTCCATTCGTCTTCCTTTTTTGGTTGCTGCATTAAAAATATGATTGTTGATTTTAAGTATTTAGAAAAATAACTCGTTCGAATAATATTTGTTTTCGATATTAATGTTACCTGTACAAATCGGCGATAACTTGTATAATCATGTATGGTTATTTAGTTGTAAAAAAACAAGAAACATAAAGATTAATGATGATATACACATCTTTGCACGTTTATCGGTGTATGACAAAAAGCAAAAATGGTGTTTAAAATTTCCTTATAAAGTAAACCAGCGATGAGAGAATTATTAAATTGGAACTGTATCCAAGAGTTAGGACTCTATACTTTTATTCAGACCAAAACGTCAATAATATGATCCAATTGTTCGTCAATAAGTTTAGTTCTTGGAACTATAACAGATGTATCTTCTTTTTTAAATTTGAGAAACTCTTCTGTTCGTTTTATATATGTAGTACTAAAATATAATTCATCGAGAAGACCCCTTTTAAACTGCCCAAATTCAATAATTTTCAATTTATTCTGATCAATAATGAAAATGTTTTTGCTTATCTTATTTTTAATTTCTATTCTCACACCATTTGCATCGATAGTTATACACCAAATTTGGTCATTAATATCAATTGATAAATTAACATTAAAGATATTGTGCAAATATTGAATAATGTCGTTGGGCAAACTATCAAGATATGTATTCATAGCTACGAAACGAAAATATGATGCCAAGATATGTATTCATAGCTACGAAAAAAACGAAAATGTGATACCAATATATCATTTTCTGACTTTTCTCGATAAGATCCTAATAAAATGATAAAACACCTTAAAGTATACACACTCTCCATATAAAATGACGGATTTTAATTTAGAATATATAAGAAGACTAGAAACTATTGTTCTTTGGTCAGAAACGAGAGCTCCCCCATATTTCAACATTAAATTTATAGAAAGTTTAAAGGAACAATATAAAACAAATAAAAATTTTACTGAAGCACAGAAACAAAGTATAGATAGGATTATTGAGAAATGGAAAATAGATGACATTTCAGCTCCAAGAAAAGCATATTCAAAATATAACTGATGGATTAAATACTAGATGTTTTGTTGTTACGAAGATGCAGAAACACATTATTAAAAGATCTTATGAATGAAAAATGAAATCAAAAGTTACAAATGTCTTCCATATACGTAGTTTACGATGTTGGAGAATCTGCAGTAGTTGGACTATTTGATACCGTTCCAAAAGCCCGCAAATTTGCTAAACAAGAATTTGAACCTGAGGATGTTGTTATTTACTGCGAAAAGCTCAATGTACCTCATATAATTGGAGCCGATAATAAAAACATTATTCCTCTGTAGTTTCGTTTCAGATAACATTTCGAATTTCGAAATGTTATCGAACTAGTTCTTCGTTAATTTCTGTTATGTTGAATAACAACACAAATAATAACTATTAAAACAACAATCAACAACCAGAATGGTAAACCTATTTTATAAGACACAGCGTCTAAAGCTCTAATAGGAGCAAAAAGCTTTGGCCTTTGTCTCATTGATGGAGAGGGCGACTCTCCCAGACTAATGGAATTAGCAACCCTTTTGCCGGCAATACATGCAGCCTCCATAGAGAATATGTCTATCGTCTCCTTTATGAAGCCTGTAGCGATGAATAAATTGTCTAATGGGGTTTTAAAAGATGGTCGTAATTTATAACTTCCGGCATTATTCGTGAATTTAGGCTCTGTGGTGTTTAAGAGCTTACCTCCATATCTCGGTGACGCTAAATCTGAGTAACTTGGCCAAATTCTCGCCCATTTAACAATAAGTTCTGGAGATAGTTCGAACTCATTATTTTCTTTGACGAGCTTCGCCAGCTTCTTACTACTGGCTAATTGAGCCCATAATTCATCAATAATCTCCTCATACGAACATTCCAACATCGGTTTGTTATAGACTATCCCTGGTATATAAGCAGTCGTGGCAGCAACCGACCACCCTCCCTTCACATCAGGATTTAATCTGCATAGAGGAACGTCCTGATAGATTTTATCGTACACTAGGATGATTAGATCCCATGGAGAATCTACATGTAAAAATGCATTGATATCTCCTCCAAGAGATATTGGTCTGGAGAAATACAACTGAAAAGATAGTTGAATATGCAGACAGTTCTCATATAATTGTTTGATATTACTGTTCAGTATTTTTGATCTGATTAGTACCTGGTTTAGTACCTCGACAGGTATACATAATACATAATAATCTGCTTTTATTTGTTCAACGCTGTGTTTTGATTTTACGGTGGCAGAAATTACGTTACAACCGCTTGTTTTCAAAGTATCAATCTCTGTATTCATTGCGAATTTCACCCCCTTGCTTTTTAAATCTGCAACCCACCAATCGAATAGAGCTTCTGATGTCGGTTTTGTAGTGACATAGTCTTTATATTTCGGATCCAGATACGAGGGAATTATCTGCATCTCCATACCTACTTTGACTACTGAGCGATACGATCCTTTGTATCTATCCATGCCCAACCAACCACCTATTTCACGATAGAGATTTGACGAACTTGCACTGTTCAGGGCTTTCCACCATGTTAAATTATCAAGTGACTCCATCCTTTCATCACATGATGTGAATCCATAGAGAGCACTACTCCAGACGGTAAATTTATCTTTCCAAGTTGCTTCTCGATCAGAGAGATTTTTATGATGATACTCGGTGAGATTTGATCTTGTTGTACCATTTTGAGTGGGAATTTCATCCATAATCCCTAACAGATTGTCGTAGAAACCAAAAAATACTCTCCAGCAATATTCTATTGCGCAACCCTCCGAGTCTCTTCCACTCCTTGCTAGACCTCCCACTACATCTTTTTTCTCGTACACAATTATATCAAATTCTGGAAGCTTTGATAATTGGTGAGCTACGGTCAACCCTCCTACACCCGCTCCAAACACTACCACTTTACAGCGTTTGGACATATTATTAACTTTACTAGATAATATATAATTAAAAGGAGTAACTAATTACTACTGCGTCCAAGAGTAAAAATTCCAAAGTTCGAATCAAAATCTTTCTCGGTAGCAATAACGTTAGTTTCTAACACTTCTTGTTTTAACTTGTCACGTTGTTCGATAAGCTCGTTAAACGAAGTATAACATGCTACTTCATCTTTGTCCCAATTATATTTGATTTCACGATCCCCTTTGTATATACATATATACACATAATCATGAGGGAATGTGTCGCTGATTATTTCCCTAAAAACTGGATATTTATTACTAAATATAAAGTTCTCAAACATACTATCTTCTAGCGCACCCCACTCAACTTTTTTTAGTTTTCCCAACCACTCCCATAACAAAAATTGGCACCGATTCTTAAAATTAACAATAGGTACTCTCACACCAATAACTGTGACTGAGTCAGCATTAAACCCCATTTAGTTATATATCACCATACTCTTTAAACTACGTTGATGTAATAACGACAAGTTTCGTCCTTCATTGTGGTGGTTTGACGTTTTTTATAATTAGTGATATCATTTCTCTGGGTAACAGCGATATAAAGCAATCTGAATCTTGTTTTTTAATGAATGCTATCCATAATATTCTCTGTTTGAACCAAGGCAATCTTTGGATTGATCTACGTGTATTATTTGAGATCCCTATATCTACATTAATAATATTGTTAATTATGCAATTCTCAGAATCATCTTCTTCTCTGAAGGGATATATACAAAGTTTAAATGAGTCCACCCAATTACAGGGTATCTGCCAATAATTTATGTCATCCACGCTATCCGGGTTTAAATAAGCATCTTCATCAGATGACCATTCATCATATTCTATATAAGCTGAAACAAATATTCGTTCAAATTCTCGAAACTGTGTAATACATTTACAGGTTCGTGGTTATTGTCACTGATGTTCTTATATGTTAAACAACTTATGTTGTTTAACATTTCATCTGGTATATCAAATTCTATGATTTGGCCAGATAAAAGAATGGGGTAAGATCAGTATTTTTATCAGATATTTGGATTGCTTTCAAAACCGCAATTTTTAAAAATCTGATTTATCAGCGTGTCTTGGACTAATATTATTTATACTGAGACGAAAAAACAATATTTTCGAGAGTTTCCTCATAATTTTGCTCATCATAATATACATACCTCAATCTTTAAAGATTTGCCGCAAACTATAGTTGTTAATTCAACTGGAAGGTTATACTATTGAGACTGAGGATTTTATACCTGATGGGGTTGGACTTGATGGACTTCCACTCGCGCCTCTGATATTAGTAAAGGTTAAGGAATCTTATACGGAAGGAGGTATTATCTTACCTTCTGATTTTGACATTGTTGAAAAGCGTGATGACGGATTCATAGCACAAGTAAAAATACTTAACCAAAAAAAATGATAAAACACTTTAAAGTATCTCACTTTATATAGTGAGGAAAGTAGAACGAGAAATACATAAGTTTGAACCAAATTCCCAATGAATATCCGCGATTTCGTTTTTTTCGTGACAGTATCCGTTTTTATTTCTACTTGTGGTGGAAGTATAATATTCAATGAATATACCCAATCCCCGATTGGTGATTATAGTGTTACATGGTCATCCAGTTGGGATTCATACGCCGCGGCAAAGGCTAATGGCGTGTACGACTTTAATTCTTTGGATTTTCCCATTATGGGTTATGGCCCCCGTGGAGTCCTTATTTTTGATTTTGATGGTGATGGCGATGAAGATATCTATGCCGCCAATGGACCAGGCAGTTCCAACGGTCTCTTTGTGAACCAGCTCTCTGACACCGGATCCATGTCCTTTCTCGAGAAGAGCACTCAGTACGGAATCGACAACACTGATCATGACACTATGGGCGTCTGCTATGGGGACATTGATAATGATGGAGACCCTGATCTTGTCGTTCTTGGACGCGAGGATCATTGGCGCATGTTCCGCAACGACGTGACGACGTCCGGAACATTTGTGCTCGCAGCAACAGGTGGCCCCGACAATATCAGCATGATGGAGTGTTCTTTTGGTGATATCGATAACGATGGGGACCTAGATCTAGTGATCGGGTCCGGTTTTAACTTTAGTAACGCGCTCGCAATTATCCCCAGCATGCCTCCTCTAAATATCACGCATCCATTTAATTTCAATCATCCTAACTTTTTATTGCGCAATGATGGCAATTTCACATTTACAGATATTTCGGCGGCGTCTGGTATGAAAGGTACTGAAGAACATGTTACCTGGGGTGTCTCGATGTATGACTACGATGATGACGGCATCACCGATATCATCACGGCTAACGATAACGGTGGAGAGTATGCGGCGGTCAGAGGTCGTGGATTTCTTCAATTCTTTCGAAGTCTTGGAAATGGGTCCGTCGTGAACGTAACCAGCGAGGTCGGAGGTAACGTAACCGGTTCGTGGATGAGTCTGAGTTGGGCTGATCTCAACTGCGATGACAATATGGACTTGTTTACTACACGAATTGGTTCGTGGTTGGCAACTTTATTCTCTGACGGGCGCGTGCCCTCCGCCTTTTCGCATTTCATCGGAATGACTGTTTGGCTCCTTGGTTCCGATGATGATACGTGGGCCATACCGTTCACCGGGACCGGAGATGTTGGTCCTACTCCGTTTGGCTGGGGATCTCAAATTGAGGATATAGACAATGATGGCGATCGTGATTTGGTGTGGTTTGGCTGTCTCCACAATGCTCAGGCAGTGGAGTGCAATCCCGGCGCTGTGCTCGAGAACATTGACTGCAGCGCGAACTTCCGACGTAACGCTGATGCTTTTGGAATTGGCGCGTACTCCCGGCGCGGTGTGCACGGAGTCACCGGCGGTGATCTTAATGGTGATGGGTTCCCAGATATCGTAAGTGTCAGCAGCTTCATACTTCCGTCGGATGCTCCTTTGAGAACCATGAAAGACTTTAATGGCAAAGATCTATTTCCCGAGTTCGATCCAGACGATCAGTTCGCCGTCGATAATCGCTTTCATCTTCAATGGTCACAGCCTGGCTTCATCGAAAATATCACAGGACCAAACGGAATGCTTCCCATTGGAGCGATTCCCTTCATAGGCAAGCCTGCAGAAACGTGGAACGGATTTAATGAGACATTTGGTGGACTCCACATCGAGATCAACGAAGCTAGTAACGGCGACGAACCCAACTCTAATGGATGGGTGCGTATCGTAACCCTAGGTATGACAGGAGTAACGCCAGGAGGTAAGGTTAACCGCGACGGGATAGGTGCCGTACTACGCTTTACTCCAGCCGGAGGAAAACAAGTGATGGTACCTGTTACCGGCGGTGATTCCCACATGAGTCAGAGTTCTCACAGAAGGCTATTCGGTCTCGGAAGCGCTGATAATGGGGATCTCACGGTTGCTTGGCCTGGAAGCAGCGGTCAAGTGTGGAATGCTCTCTCTGGCATCAGGAGCGGTGAGGAAATCTCGATGCCTGAAATTCCCTGTAGTTTTAAAGACTTTGCGACGATGGAAGACCTCAATGACTGCCTCAATCCTGCTCTTCAGGATCTCAAGGACGCAGGGGTGATAGACAGCGGCATGCGCAATCGCCTACGTACGAGTATGAGAAATGCTTGGATGGTTGAACATCCGTAGTGAATTCACGTTTTACAAATCCTTTTTAAAAACCCTTTATTTTTAACTTCACAAGTTAAAAATATAATTATTAAGATATAATAAGAAAAGAAAATGGCTACTGCTACTCCGTATATCTCAGGTCTCAAGAAGCCACTCAATATGTTGGAAAATCCGATATATCCAGATATCAAAAAGGCTCCACCAAGGTTTGTATGGAGCCGAAAGCATTGGAATGTCGATGTGGGAGCAACTATGAGGGATACAGAACAAATAACTCAGTTTTACGAACCGGCAGTTTTAGCTCAATCCCGCGATTACAATAAAACTGTATATGGACAATCTTCTCATAAAGACATTGTCAATGCAGAGTTCCGACCCCCTCTTTTAAGTCCGTATGAGGATCTCGGCCCTATCACACGTATACCGGCTACAATCCATGCTATTATTCCTCATATCAACCCCGGTACTGCTGGACATGATGGCGGGACAAGCGGATATACTGCTAAAAATGAGCGTGCTAGCGACGTTGAAGGAGCACTAACAGATCGTATCAAGGCAGGAGAATGGAGATCTACATTTTTTGCTCCCATGGAAATACCTATGGATAATTCTGTTCTCCCTGATCTTGAAGCAAAACTTCCTTCTGTATCGGTTCATGCAGGTTGGAAATATCCTGTTCAATTTTCTCCCCCGCCGCCTTCAGAACAAGGATCATCATCGACCCTAGAATACGAAAAACTCTCTACACCTATTCACTCTGGGTACACTACACAGCTACAAATCGATGGACAATCTGGGATAGAGAGTTTATCTCTAGATGACAATATGCCTCAAGTATCGATCACAGCTGGAATGAATACACCTACTCAAATAGACGCAGAGACTCCAATTGAAATGTTTGAATTAAAAGATAATATGCCCCAAATATCGGTAACAGCGGGCACAAATACTCCAATTCAAATCGACGCGGAAACTCGTGTCGACGAGTTGTTTTACAATAGACCTCAAGTTGCTGCTACTTCTGGTATAAATAATCCGATCCAAATCGATGGTGAAACTCGTCTGGAGGATATAGAATTAGAAACAAAAATAAGTGAAGGTTCTCCAACAGTGCTAAATCCTGGAAGCGAATTTGGATACAAAGAGCGTTTAGGCATGTACTCTAAACCTGATGACTATATTAGAGATAATCGTCCTATTTATTCATACGTTGTTCAATCTGAATCACCTGCTTATAAAGCCCAGAACGAAATGACACATCGTCCCCATTTTAGAGAACGTCTGCAACCTCTCAAGTCTTATGGACAAATTTCTCAGTCATCCGGGGCAATTCCTCGCTCTGGCATCGAGCAACCTCGGATTTCCCTTCATGGAGAACAAGGTTTAGCAGGAATGCCAAAACCAGCTAAATATAGATTTTAGATTTATAACATTTCTGTTATAAATAGCAATATCTATCATTTTTTTTTGAGTGTAAAAATATGTTTAATTCTTACAGTGAGAATCCTATTTCTCACTTTCATTTCTTCAACACTAAGTTCCTCATCACTATAGTACCACCTAGGATATGCGCCCCCATCAAAATATTTACCAACAAAATCATCCTGTTCCAAAGCTTGTAGACGATCCCAAACTAGATCGTGGATCTCCTCGCCGAAAGCAGGACATGGAACCAAATCTTTGACAGCTTTTACTATAACGGAATTTCAGGATTTTTATTTTGTATTAACTATAAGGTTATAACAAGAGTTACGAGTTTTGACAAATCTTTCAGGATTCCCAAAATTTTAATCATAACCATCATAATATAATTTAATTACTTCCAACAAATCTTCATTCTCTTCATTTTCTATTCTCAAAATCTGTTTATCTATTTCTTCTTTTAATACTGGAAGTCTTGATTTAAGTGATGGATTTATTCGTTTTCCATTTTTATTTATATAACTATCAGGATTAAATCTAATAAAAATTAATTTAGCACTAAGTGCCATATAACAATCATGGTATCTATTTAATTCATCTTGTGCATTATAACTTTTATGTTTAAATTCATCAGTTTCGCAAGCTAATAATGTATTTCCATATATTTTTCTATGGTCAATTCTTCTTTTATGCGTGCAATTACATCCTTGTACCCATAATGGTTGATCGTGAACAAATCCATCATAATGTAAATTAATATAATCACGTACAGCTATTTCTTTTGATTTTTTTCCTATTTGCAATGTTAATGGATCATTCGGAAATAAATATGAAAAACATCTACCACAATAATTCTTATATCGTGGATTAGCATATTGAGGACAATTTGGTGCTATACATCTTTTATCTTTAATATTATACATATCAGATAATTTACAAATATTGCAATGCGAAGGTTTTAAATCGTTTTCATATCCAAAACATGCTCTTGTACCGCAGTTACATCTTAGACTAACTATATCAACCATGTTATCTAACTTACATTGTGCACAATATTTTGGTATAGTTTCTCCTTCATAATTAAAGGATGGTCTCGTACCACACTTACATTTTGAATGTCTAATATCTATCATATCAGGTAGTTTACATTTACTACAATATTTTGGTATGGTTTCTCCTTCATAATTAAAATGTGGTTGTGATTTTCCACACTTGCATTTTTGACTTTTAATATCTATCATATCAGGTAGTTTACATTTACTACAACATATGGCTATAGTTTTTCCCTCATAATTAAAATTCGGTTGTGATTGTCCACACTTGCATTTTTTACTTTTAATATTTATCATATCAGGTAGTTTACATTTACTACAACATATGGCTATAGTTTTTCCCTCATAATTAAAATACGGTTGTGATTTTCCACACTTGCATTTTGGACTTTTGATATTTATCATATCAGGTAGTTTACATTTATCGCAGTATATAGCTATAGTTTTTCCTTCATAATTAAAAGATGGTCTCGTACCACACTTGCATTTTTTATTCATGATATCTATCATACCAGATAATTTACATTGTGCACAATATTTTGGTATGGTTTCTCCGTCATAATCAAAATGTGGTTTGGACTTACTACAGACGCATTTTTTAGTTTTAATATCTACCATACCAGGTAATTTACATTTAGTACAACATATGGCTATAGTTTCTCCTTCGTAATTAAAAGTTGGTCTCGTACCACACTTACATTTTCTTTTATTTTTAATATTTAGCATACCTGGTAATTTACATTCTTTACAATACATATGTTTTTCTCCTTCATAATTAAAACATGGATATGACTTACCACACACACAAATAAGATATTGTTTTTTATAATTTTCTTTATGTACATGACATCTGATCCCTTTGTCATAATATAGTCCATATGTTGCACGTTTTTTACAGTCTTCGATATCACATAGTTTTTCCATTATATTTTATATACAAAACTCTATATATATTCTTCATTTTTTTATATATTTTTTACAGAGAATATATGCCCATTTTTAGTTAGCCAATCAAGATTTCATTTTTCTAAGATTAAAAATGAAAATAGTATTGTGTAAAGAACTAAGCACTTTAAAACAATTATATATTGATGTCTTGATATTTGGTCGTAATAATTATGGACAGCTCAGTTTTGGGACACAATCGACATCCCTTCCTCGACAAAATTCCGAAAACAAAGTTTATTGTTTCGTGCGGAGGTTATAATAATAATATGAGTCACGAAACTTTTGAATATTATCGTCTTCGGGACACGATGGATGAAGTTCTTCGCGACAGATCCGTTAATCAACAACGTGGAGATGTGTGGCGTATCAAAAACATGCTACCAACGCCTCTTGTTTTATACTGGGAAAAATATCTAAGCGGAAACCCACAAAAACTAGTTACCATTAAACCTCGCGAAGAGTTGACATTCCCACCCGACAAATTCGCAGATCGAGATCAATTATACACTTATTACGAGTATCAAGGCACAAAGATTCCTTTTCTTGAGCCTTACATGTTTCGAGAATTATGGAAAACCGTAACTCTTGGATCAGTCGAATATTCATCTATGGACGGACATCTTCAAACACAAGCGAGCAATTGGGATATGAGGGGAGTATGGCTGCATAATCGTTTAGCATTTCCGATCGATGTTTATTACAAAGGGAACCTCGCAGCGCAGATGTATGCTTATGATGAAATGAATTATCTCGGGGGAAGCGCCTCATCAGTATATTTTGATAATGATAGAGAAGGATTAGATTTTCTTGATACTTTAGAATTTAAATATTCTCTTCCGGGTCGTAAAGAAGATATTTTTAGCGCAACTTTAGACGATATTCAATGTCAATCTATCTATATAGGCACTGTAAGCGGAGGAATGAGAGGACCAGCGCCAGACACATTTGCTTATTCGGTTGATAAGCCGGTTTGGACAGGTATTACCTATTATTTACCTACCGGGAGATATAATTCTCGGATGACAAACCCGCTAGCACCATTTTAAAAATACATTACGCTAAATAGTTCCGTAATGTATTTATTCAATTTATTATTATAGTATGATTAAATCCGCACGAAACAAGTTTCGCTTTTTGATTAGGAATTCGTTTTGGAGTAAATTTATTTTTCTTGTCTCCAACACCAAACTGTCCATTATTACCGAATATTAACACGTTATCATCTTGATCTATTATCGCCGTATGACTTTGTCCGCAAGCGATAAGCTTCGCTCTTGCTTTCAGATTTGGAATTTGCGTTGGAGTAGTATATTGAGCTTTGCTGTCCCCAAGACCAAGCTGTCCGAACTGATTCCCACCGAATGTCAACACATTATCATTTTGATCTATTATCGCAGTATGTACACCTCCGCAATTAACAAACTTTGCTTTTACTTCTGGGATTTTTTCTGGAGTAAGTCTATCTTTCGTGTCCCCGAGACCAAGCGATCCACAATAATTCCCACCGAATGTCAGGACGTTGTTTTCTAAATCTATTATCGCAGTATGAGCACCTCCGCACGAAACAAGCTTTGCTTTTGTATTCGGAATATGCGTCGGGGTAATAATCTCTCTGTAAACGACTTTTATATTTGGAATTTGCGTTGTATCCCCGAGACCAAGTTGTCCATATCCATTCCCACCGAATGTCAGGACGTTGTTTTCTAAATCTATTATCGCAGTATGATTACCTCCGCAATTAGCGAGATTTGCTTTTAGATTTGGGATTTGTGTTGGAGTACGTCGATCTTTTGTGTCCCCGAGACCAAGCTGTCCATAATCGTTATTGCCGAACATCAAGGTGTTGCCTTCTTGATCTATTATCGCAGTATGAGCATTTCCGCAAGCTACAAACTTCACTTTTATATTTGGAATCTGTGTTGGAGTAATAAGCACCTCAAAAAATATCTCTCTGTAAACGACTTTTATATTTGGGATCTGCGTTGTATCCCCAAGACCAAGCTGTCCAAACTCATTACTGCCACATACTAGGATATTATCGTCTTGATCTATTATAGCAGTATAAGAACTTCCGCAAGCAACAAACTTTGCTTTCAGATTTGGAATTTGTTCTGGAGTAACTCGCCTTGTTGTGCCTCTAAGACCAAGCTGCCCAAAATCATTCCGACCATATACCCACACGTTGTTATAATCCTTCACTTTTAGATTTGGAATATAAATGTATTCCTTAATATAACATTTTCTACAAACTGGTATATATTTTTCACAACCTCCAACATCTACGGAGTTGAACTCTAGTTCATCTCCGATCTTTCTATGAGTAAATGGTGCTGGTGTTCTGCGTTTAGGATTATTATTTGCACATATTTGACAAAAACTGGAAAGTTTCGTAAATGTATCAGAGAGAGGTTCGAGATCTAAAAGCGCTCCAAACTTAACTCGACGAAAATCGCCGGTCAGCCCAGCGGCAATGACATGTTTTCCTTCTTTTTCTACCATCTTCGTCACAGATTCTGTCAAATCACAACAATCAAAAAATTGCGCTTCATCGATTCCTATAACATCATAGCGAGAAACATCGATATCGCCAAGATACGGAACAGATATTAGTGATATGTTATTCATTTTACATAGTTTTTCTTTGTAAAGAGGATTATGTGTTGAATAAGGTTCAGTACTTCGCGTATCTTTAGAGTGGTTAATATATAAAATTTTAAATCCAATTTCGGTTTCAATGATTAATTTTTGGAGCAACATGGTACTTTTTCCACTAAACATAGGGCCACTTATAATATCGAGTGTTCCCATTTTCAGTTATATAGTAATAAGGTATTATCCCTCTAAATATCACTTTTAAGTGACAACTTCAAAAAGTGATATCTATAATGATATCTTTATATTAAATGTATTCATCAGATCCAAATGTGTTTGGGACAAATGTTCTTATTGCGGCGGGAATATTTTTAGCGATTATGTTTGTAGTTGCATGTCGAGGAAATAAAAAATAATCTTTATTATATAGTATCAAAGTGATAAACATGCAAATAACATCAGTAATCATTATTTTACTTATTGTGGTTGTGGTATGGTGTGTAATTATGAAAACCCAACGCACTCAATGCAACGAAGGACTTTCTGGTTATGGTGTAACAAGCGCACTAGCATTCAATAACAGGATGGCATATTGTCAACCTGGAAACGATCGTTATGGAGGCGCGTGGTCGGGAGGATGTTTTCTTCCTCATCGAGTAATTTTGTAGACACATTAATAGCCATATTAATGTGTCGTCGCGAATTTATAGAGACCTGTCATTATCTTCAGCAGCTTGAGCATGTGACATATTTCTAATATCTTCAGGTTTTATTCGAGGTCCACGCATTTTCCTCTTCTTTGGAAGTTCGTTATTGCTGGTGTGTTCTTCTGTTCGATTTGGAGGCTGCCCAGTTATACCTTTAAATAACTCAGAAATACTATTCCCAAATTTGTCAGAAATAATTTTTCCAAGATAGAAAATGCCCGCTTGAAGAAGAATTAATCCGATAAGACGAACTTCAACAGGCAAATCCATTCCCCATCTACTATACGATTTTTCTCCCAACTCAATCAATAGTCTATCATACTTGTACATCATCTTAGTTTGCTGCATAGTAAACCCTGAAAGATCGATACCTATCCATTGAGTACAAACGAACTCCAAAACTATAAAACCTCCAACAAGATATGTGCGGTAACTTTCCACACTTTCGTCTAAATATAATTCTTTAATTGTACGATCGTAAGTGGTTTTCATCATAGGAAGATCACTATGCTCATTAAAGTCAGGAATTGGTACTGAAGGATTTTTGTATTGCTTTTTCAAAATTCTGAAACGCCATATGTATTCTTCTCTTTCTTTAACTTCTCGTTCTTCTGGAGACAACCCTGCGTAAGGATCGTCTCCATCGTCTTCTTTCTCATCATCCTCCACAACTTCTTTATCATCACCATCCTGCCCTTCTTCATTTTCTGCCCCAATTTCTTCTTTAATTTGATCGTTCTCTTCATCATCTCCAAGTTCTTCCATAATATTTGCGTCTTCATCCTTAGGCATATCTTGAGATTTTTGAGTCTTTTTTTCAGAAGTTTCAGTATGACGTGGTTGTGGTGGTCGACATTTTTGAAGTGGAACAAGCGGGAGTCCCTTCTTCAATTTTTTCTTATTTTCCAAGAGCTCGAGATGAAGATTATCTAATGGAGGGAAATTACTAGGTTTGTCTGGGATAGGATCATTTCTTGGTTGTTTCGTAACTGTAATATTACGAATCATACTGAAAATAATTCACAGTCTGTAGCTTTGGTTGATCACTCTCTATATTTTAACTTCGTTGGAATTTTAATTGTCATATGACAATTAAAATAACATAATTTATGAAAGGTCGACTTCGCGGCGATTTTAATATTTTTGGACGACTCTTTCTTAGAACATGCGGATATGGAATGCATTTAACTGCGTCCTTTTGCTTTTCGCAGAAGTGGCAGTTTTGTTTTACAAAACCCAGGTCAATTATTTTTGTCTTCCATGAAATGCGCAAAAGTGGCAAGTTTCATAATGCCCATCCTTGCGTTCGCAATTATATATTCTATATTACATCTTCATAGGGATTCACAATGAACCATTCATTCCACTCGATAGAGCCAATCTCTCGCCAGTAAAAAATATATTTTTCCTGTTGAAGTTGACGAAAAGATGTGTTTAAACAGCCGTACAAATACGCTAATCGCAAGGGTAAATCTACGACAAAAAGAAGAGGATTATATAGATGAGTATATAGCTTTTTGTCGTAATCTTTTCTAGTAGTTACCATATACATATCCCGATTTTTATCATAAGATATCGCCTCAATACGAAATACTACTTCATCCCGCGTAAATCTTTGGGAAATTTTTTCGTCGAGTACTTTGATGTTCATGATTCATAGTAAATGAATCCCTTTCTTTTGATTGCAAGATCTTTAAAGGTAAAAACAATGATCTACACGGTATATACTAAATCTTAATAAGAGGAAGTAACGCCGTGTCAAGTTTTTCTTTCGTGATAGGTTTGGCTAAATATCCATCGATTCCGACTCTTTGACAGCGCGCTTTATCAGATGGTTGAACCGCGGCACTTACAGCAATAATCATCGGTGGATTTTGAAATCTTTTAATAAGTCTTGTCGCATCAATTCCTCCCATTTTAGGCATTTTAATATCCATCAGTATAACATCAAAATAAGAATCCTGCGCCATTTTAACGCATTTTTCTCCATCTTCGACAGATGTAATATTCTTGTATCCTAAATTTAAAAGCATTTCATTAATAGTAAATGTGTTGTGGTGATCATCTTCAGCTATTAGAATTTTAAGTTTAGATCTGCAAACTCTTCGGATAGATGGGGATTGAATATTTATATCTTTTGGGTTAAGTAGACATTTTAACAACGCAGGGAACAACACGTTCTGATCTATAGGTTTGTACATATAATAATCAAAATATTGTTCACCAGATGGAAGTTCGATTGAACTAATTCCAATTAGAGGAAGTTGAGGATATTTTTGTCGTAATTCTTGGGCTAATTCAACTCCGCTCATATTAGGCATATGAATATCAACTAAAGCAACATCAAACTTCATACCATATTGTAAATATTGTAATGCTTCCTCGGCAGAACTTACAGCTTGAGGAATACATTTCCATTTAAACATCATATCAGAGAGTTGTAATCTCATTTCTGGACGATCATCCACAATAAGAATTTTTGCTCCCTCTAAAATTCTTAAATGTTCTTTCTGCAAAGCATTGATATTAATTTCTTCATCAAGAATAATGTCAAAACTGAAAGTTGCCCCTTTCCCTGGCGAACCCTCTGAATTAACAGACATTTTACCTCCCATTAATCTTACCAACTCTCGAGAAATCGAAAGTCCAAGTCCAGTACCAGAATTCGATAAATACGTACTTAAAGTTGATGATTGATGAAAAACTTCAAATATCTTATCTTGTTCCTCGTAAGGAATACCAATACCAGTATCTTGAATTTCGAATAAGAATTTCCATTTTCTAACATATTCATCTTTTGCTGTGAGTTTTGTAGCTTTGACACTGATAGAAATAAATCCTTTGTCAGTAAATTTAGAAGAATTTCCCAAAAGATTAGAAAGAATTTGAATAATACGTTGACTATCTCCTATCATGCTAGGTATTTCTTTTGAAATATTAACACGAAGTTCTAATTCTTTAGCTAGAATATTTCCTTCAATCATCTTTACAACATCTCGCACAGTTTTATTAATATTTAAAGGTGATTTTTGGAGTATTAGACGATTAGATGCCATCTTACTAAAATCTAGAATGTTATTTAGTAGATGGGTCAATTTAAATGCGCATTCAGTAAGATTTTTAATGTATTCCTTTTGTTTATCGTTTAAAGAACCCGCATCGGGAAGCATTGTTACCATTCCGATAATTCCAGTAAGAGGAGTACGAAGTTCATGAGACATAGTAGCAAGAAATCGATCTTTTATTTCATCAACTTCACTTGTTCGCTGAATACGTGAAGCTAGAGTTTCTTGAGAAGATAATGTTTTATTCAATAATCTTCCGCATATATCCAAAAGGGGTAAAATTTTTTGCACGTCAACACTATTGTATTCTGTAGAATTAGCAATAGCAATCAAGCCTAGAATAGAGTGTCGATGCATTAGAGGAATAGCTAAAAAAGTATTAACAGGAGGATGTCCTTCGGGTAAGTTGTGATCAGATCTCGGATCAGTCGCTACGTCGTTTGAAATGATTGCTTTTTCAATTCTGATAGCATGTCCAAATAATCCGGTCGTGCTTTTCCCTCCGATATGTTTCTCCATATACGTACCCGGATTAAATGTACCGACTGTTTTTTCTCCCAATGCTAAACATATTAAATAAGGTTGTTCAGTTCTATTTCCGAAAGACTCTGACCAAGCTGTAACGCTTCCAATTTCAGAATCAGTAATATCTATAATTTTCCCTAAAAGAGATTCTAGCACAAGAGCATAATTAATATCACTTCGAGCTAACTGATAACATACAGATGATAATATTTTACCTGTATCTGGAGTAACGTGATCCCATTTATTTTCAAAGTTGATGCTAATTGTATTTAGTTTATTTTCAGTATATATTTCAACATCAAGATTCTCAGAATTTTCTTCACTGTTCATATTACATATGATTAATATTATTCCGTTAACGGAACTTCAATATCGGTTCTATGATTTTGTTTCCATTTAACAATCATTTTCGCTATACCATATATTAAGGCTACAACTAAAATACATACAACGAAAGCAATTACGATAATATTACCTGTATTGTTAGGAGATAAAGAATAATAATCGCTATTTAGCTCACCATCCGTACAGTTTGGTTGACGAGCATTCCATATACGAAGATCTTCGTTAGAACAAATTTCAGCAAATACAGTTTGGCAGGTAGTATCATACACTGATTTGCAAGCTAAAACAAATTCAAATATTATGGAAGTCGAAGACACTCTAAAATTTGATTTGTTTAAAGGTATCACATCTTCTTCGCCTGGATATAAAGATGCGCACGCGGATACTCTCCATGAATTTGAATTATTTATGCGAAGATGATATTTAAGATCATTGTAATAATATTCATTCTCTCTATTAACGATTAAAAGAAGACACTTTGGTTTAGGACATTCATCCGTTTGGTTTCGTTTTAACAAGACATCAAATTTCAATCCAGCTGAATAAGTTCGTTCAAAAAATTCGTCAGGAGGTATGCTGATAGGTATCGTTTTTATATTTATTGTCATGTTTGAGTGTTTTGAAAACTCAAAAAATAATTGAGTTGTTGTGTGATTTACGACTTCAAATTTAAAATTTACTAATGACATATTGGCGATTTTCCCACTCATATAATAAAAATCTGATGCCCAAAATATAAAATTAATGTTATTTGTAAAATTGTAACGTTCATCTACTATTGGTCTTACTTTGATCTGAGCAAGTATATTGGCGTTGCTGTAACATTTAACAATATTAGTTCTCAAGTTATGACTTTCCATCGTGATGTTCTGGCACACATCAGCATTCGCAAATGCGAATATACAAACCATCAAAAAAGCTATATTATTCATAGTCAAAATAGAATAACATCAAGGTAACAACTTTCTAACTAATATAGAGAACGTACGTGCTCTATATTAGTTATAAAAATGTTACCTTTAGATACGCAGAGGAACTTAGATAAACTCGGTGAAGAACATAGACTATCGGTCATGTATCACAGTCCGCTGAGCAATGAAATGATCAAAGACATTAAAAATATAACCGACAAAGATATTTTTGTATTCAGAGAGTTTTTCCCATGTGGACAAGAAAGGTTTCGCTGGTATATATTGGATGTTGTTGACGCTTGTCCATTTTTTTCAAAATATAAAAATTGGATTAATGCATTTGAAAAGGTTGAAGAAAATCTTTATGTATGGCCACAAAACGATATGAAATGGTGGAGTAAACATATGGACGACTGGATAATTAAGGAAAGGATGAAATAAATACTAAAACCAATTTAACCAATCACAAAATTCGTCAAATGACAATAATCCGTCATTGTTTTTATCAAATTCTGAATGTGGAATACAGAGTTTATCGAGATCTAAATTGTTGATATGACATATTTTTTTGCGAAGTATAAAAAGTATATAAACTGTAGGCTTTCTTAAGAAGTTTTGCTTTTCCATTATTCTCTCATCCACTATTCACAAAATTCATCAAGACAAATTTCCATCCTGATTTTTATAAAGGAGTTTTAAACTGCAAAGGCATTTTTAAACTCAAAGCAACGTACTTTCCCAAATGAGAAAGAAATAAAATAAATTGTTGTAATGACAATGCATTATTTTTAGCATACTTATTGAATGCCGAATATAAAACAGATACACTATCACTGGATTTCTGCATTATTTAATATAAAATTTTATCTGTTACATGTCTAAAATACAAGACATGTAACACCTTGAACCTCTTAATTTTCGGGGTTCAAAACAGTTTTAAGGGTTTTTTTGCGTTGGAAGGATAAACTCTTAACGTCCTCTGTCATCACAATAAAATCAGTGACATCGTCTTGTTTCTCAAATGTGTCTTTTAATGCTGTAAGAGTTTTGATTTCTTCTTTCTCGAGAATGTTAACAATCCATTCAACATCACTGTTGCTTTTCCCTAATTTCCCTAACTTTGTGGCTATATAAACAGTCAAATCAGAATTATCATCATGGACATTTTTTTCTTGTATTTCCCGAGCTTCGTAAACTAATGTCATATTCTTGATGTATGTTAACGGTTCTTGTTCGTCGATTTCTTGAAGTGATCCGATAACATCCATAATAGATATATCTCCAAACCGTGTTAAAAAGGTTTTTCCAGTATCAGCGTAACAAACTGACAATTCAACAGTGTTGATTTTGTTTTTAACCAATATCGCGAGAAGACTACGTTTCTTCTCAATATTAGTATAATATTTTTCAATAGCAATCTTTGACAGACTAAAATTATGATCATCATTTCCTGCTAAAAACTGGGCGACATTCATTTCTCTCCAATTTTTAGCAGTAGAAGAGCTGTTTGTTCCTTGCGCAATAAATTTATTGCACAAGGATATAATTTGATTTAGATCAGCATCATTTTTCTGTATACATTTATCGCGAAAAACATCAACGCTGGTTTCTGTAATAAGTCTCCGATTAACTAATTTGGCTATCAATGCGGCCCTTCCGTCCCTAGTTGGTGTAGTAAGCTCTTGTTCCTCAACAGGAGTTAAGGGTCCAAAAAAACACAATAGTTTAGATTGAATTTTAGGTGTCATCAAGCCTGGCAGCAACTCATTTTTGAATTCAGTTATCCTATTCATGGTTATTTGAAGTTAAGATTTTCGTTAATATAAAAATATCTCAAATCCAAATATCATTTTTCTGTTCTCTCAAAAAGTGATAAAGTGATATTATAGTATATTTGGATCAAAATGTTAACCTTTTCAAATCTCTCGTGCGATGTTATTTCATATTTACTCTTTTTCCTCCAACGGAAAGATGTTATTTCTCTCGGATTTGTTTCAAAGTATTTTGAAACCCACACCAAACGTCGAAGAAACAACGATAAAATTAAATGTCAGGCTGCTTGGAAAATAGTTGATTGGTGGAGATTAAAGAGATCCTACTCAGAATTTGTAAATTTTTCTAGTATAGATTTTAAGAATACGGATTTTGATGATATAGATTTTGATAGAGCCAATTTCGACTCTAGTGTAGAAAGTATTAAACACCAATTATTGAGAATGTGGAAACATTGCGATTCTTATGACATGCTTTTACGAGCATTCTCTAATATTCCTGATGGCGCCAAATTACCTGCTGATTTATTAATGGTTTCGATTGATACTTGTGACCACAGAATTCCGGGAACTACTAAAATGGTAGGAACGTATGTAGTAACAAAATATGTTGGCATACCAGGATATATTTGTGATCTGGATAAAAATAATCGTAGCGCGATTTTTTATGGTTACGGAAATCCATCATTATTGATATGCTCAAAACAGAATGGTTACTTGGATTATATATTGAATATTCCAAAAAGATATTTTTAAAAATGATATTTTCTTCTTACTTCTTCAATAAATTGAAAAGTACAATATGACTCGTCACCAGAAATACATTGATGCTTGTATCGAACAGACTCGTCGCAGCAAATTGAATATTTGTCACGGAGCTATCGTAGTAGGAAAAGGAGGAAAAATCCTGTCAAAAGGGATTTAACAAGTCTTTAGGTAAAAGAAGAGAACGACGTAAACACAAAAGAGTTAGCAGTCTTCATGCGGAAATGGCAGCTTGTAAAAATCTTCCATCAAACCTCCTCAAAGGGGCAACAATATATGTTATTCGAATCAACTCTGAAGGAGAATTTGGTATGAGTGAACCATGCAAAGCTTGTACCAAATATCTTCTTCGTAAAGGAATTTCTAAAGTATATTATAGTATGCGAAAATAAATTTTCATCTCTCCCAAGAGATGAAAATGATATTTAATACCAAGATAGTAAGTATTTGTGTTGTGAATCATAATGTCAACTCTTTCAAATCTCCCGCATGATGTTATTTCATATTTAAGATTTGAATTTCTGTTCAAATATGTCTCCGACATATTTAATATGCTGTAGCGATACTTTATATAAATTCTGCATGTTTATGGTTAACCCCAAAAATCATTGATAGAATAAGATCTGTATTACTACGACTTTTAATATTTCTTGTCGCAAGAAAATATTCAAACTTTCCCTCATAAATAACGGGACGATAATATTGCAAAGGAGAATAAAAAGTCGTACCTGATTTATTAGTTCCTTTATAATATCTAAAACTACCTGTTGGAGATCTAATCATTATAATCTCAATTTTTGTCGCATAGTGTTTTCTAAATGGATTGTTTTGTGGTCGATTCTTTAAAACACGAATCACTATTATGTTATTATTATTAGTTGGCATAAATCCTAAATGTTCATCTTGTCTATTAAAAAACTCTTTATATCGATCCATGATTTTGTCGAAAAACTATTACCTTTTCAAATTGATAATTCATTTTTCCTCTCTAATTCTTCAAAATTTAACCATTCATCCTCCAAAATATCGGCACACGTTATTCTTTTTCATAAGGAACAAAAATTTTACGAAGCAACTTCACAGCTCCATCAGTGATACCACGCATACTATAATTTGCATTGTATTGTCGAATGCTCCTATTTCTTCATCCAAAAACGGTAAT
>SDBV01003186.1_pt1 | contig 24427 bp, 35 predicted proteins | sample 2277081 | NCBI WGS metagenome assembly SDBV01 (sample SAMN10402039, study PRJNA504765) | marine sediment metagenome | isolation source: marine sediment core GS10_PC15, 223 cmbsf | place: Arctic Ocean: Southern Knipovich Ridge | collected 2010 | reverse complement strand
TGACCCGGACAAGGACGCTGACCCGGACAAGGACGCTGACCCGGACAAGGACGCTGACCCGGACAAGGATAAAAAACCTTCAGACCAATTTGGCAAGCTTCCTGAAAACACAAAAAAAGAAACCCGGGAGCGTTTCGACACGATGCGAGAGGGCTATGACAAGCTTCATGGGGAGCTTGAGGGCGCAAAGACTGAACTTACCGAACATGTACAGCGCAGTGAATCTTGGGCAAATGTGATCAAAGCAACCGGCACCAATCCCGAACAGTTTGGGATGATGATGGAATACGCCACGGACGTTAATAGCGGTACTCGAGAGGGCATGGAAAGAGCCTATGCCACAATGCAGAAAGAACTACAGGTATTGGGCAAGACACTTGGTAAAGAAGCGCCAGATTTTGACCCGCTTGATGCTCATCCTGATTTGAAAGAACAATATGATGAGGGCAAACTTTCAAAGGAACACGCGCTCGAACTTGCAGCATCTAGGGCAAATGTGAATATCACTACAGCGGCGACTGAAACCGCTGCCGTCACCGAAGAAAGAACCACGGCAGCAAACCAAGCGGCTGTTGAAGGCTTGGTAAATGTCGGCAAAATGATCCGTGATTTTGATCCTCATCACGAATCGAAAAAAGACAAGCTGGTTGAAATCACACGGCAGATTGTACAAACCGAAAAAGACCCTTCCAAGTGGCCGGAACAGATTGCATCAGAATACAGAAAACTACCAAATCCGGTTGCTCCTGTCATAAAGAAAAAAGTTATCAATCCAATACGTCCTGGTCCAGGCGCCGGCGCCGGTAATTTGCATAAAGAGCCTGGCAGTGTTTTGGAAGCAGTTGAGATGGGTTTGTCTCAACTTTGACATGTTGCGTTGATAAGTGCATTATATCCATACGCTTTAAGCAGTAAGCAGGGTTCGCGTCCTGCAGCACAGAATTGAGGGATCGTGCGCCTCGCAAGCGTTTACTAAAACAACCGAAGTTTTTTTAAACAAGCGAGGATGACATGGCCTTTAATGCAGAACAAATCTCCTACGCCGGCAAGATCGCAATGGATTACATTGTGCGAAAAGCGCCGGAGGATCTCTACAATACCGAGCGCCCATTTCTCAAGAAGCTGAAAGCCACCAAGAAAACATTCCCTGGTGCGAAACAGTACATCAATGAGAAATTGCGCTTCACCAATGACAGCAATTTCCAATGGTTCGGTCCTGATGGGCTCGTAACCTACAATCGCAAGCGTACCGTTTCAGAAGCGGATTACCCTTGGGGTTCTGCCCATGATGGTTTTGGTTTAACTGAAGAAGAGTTGATCCAGAACTTCATCACCATGACCGATGACAAAAACACTCACCCGACCACTTCCGAAAAGCATCAATTCGTGAATCTCATCACTGAGAACATGGAAACGCTGTTGCTCGGTTTTGATGAAAAGCTGGATTACGACCTGCACCTTGACGGCACACAAGACGCTGACGCGATTGTTGGCCTGGACGGAATCATCAAAATTGATCCGACTTCCGGAACATTGGGTGGTATTGATCAAAGTGTGTCTGCTGGTGCGTATTTCCGGAACAACGTATCACTTAACATTGCCAAGGCCAACCTCAAGGTCACGATGAAACAGGTGTGGCGCGCGTGTACGCGGATTGGTGGCCACAAGCCGAACTTCATCATGTGCGGCTCTGTGTTCCTTGATATTTACGAGGAAATTGCAGACGCCACCATTAACCGGCAAATGATGGTTTCTGGCAAAGGTGGCGTGGAAATGGATATTGCCATCACTCAGACGAACTACATGGGCGTACCGATGGTTTGGAGCCCGGTGTTTGATGACCTGGAAGCGAATCTCGGCCCGACCCAGGAATGGGATTCAAGATGTTATTTCATTAACACCAGGTTCTTGAAACTTCGCCCGGCGAAGGGACAGGATATGATCACACGGAATCCGCCGCGGGCGTATGACCGTTACACTCACTATTGGGCGCTGACCTGGCGCGGTGGTCTGACCACCAACAACCCGGGTTCAATGGCCGTTCTCACCGTAACCGGCTCATAAGGAGGATGACATGGGCGATAGAACTTTAACTCTTTTAGCTGGCGCAACTGCGGCAAGTGCGGGTGATAAAGCATCTGTAAATGTCGGCACGAAAACGCCATTTCTTCCTGGTCGCTCGGTTCGTGCTATTTTCGATGCGCGCGGCCAGACCGGGACCGCTCCCGTGTACCAGATTGACGGATCAAGCGACAACTCAAGTTGGACTGCTGATGTTGCCGACTCCGATGTGGTCTTGGGTGAAGCCATCACTTCAGTTATGGTTACTTGCTACGAGTACATGCGTGTTACAGTGACCACTGCTGCCGGCACTCTTGCTGGTACCCTTGGTGTTCATCTGGAGGCTCCTTAAATGAAAATTACCGTTTACAATGTCGTAATAGACCGCGACAAAATGACCAAAGTGTCAAAGCAAGTTTGGGCGTGGGAATTGCCTATTCTTCAATCAAAATTTCCCGGCGGTTTGGTCAAAGTGAACGGAAGCACTTTTGTTGAGCGAGATTCGTTGCCTGATCCTGAAAATGAGTTTATCCGACTACAGGAAATGTATGGGCAGGAGGAAGGAACTAATATTCCTTATACCCATATTGCCTATGACCGGGATCAGAAGGGTATGTCTTTGATGGCAAAGGCCATCAAGGGGTCAGTGTGGAGCGATAAAGCGGCCAAGGCCAAGGCAGCACGAATAGCCAAGGCCGAAGCCAAGGCCGAAGCCAAAGCTGAAGCGGAAAAGGAAGCGGAAGCCGAAGCCGGCAACCCCGCTGATCCGCTGGAATAACGCATGTTTTGACCGACCGAGAGCCCGGTAAATGCCGGGCTCTATTTGGAGGCTCTAATGGCAGGAGGAATTAACGGGCCGCCTATTCTAAATGGTCCGGCTTATGAATATCCGTCGAGTACGCTTTCTGCTTTGCGCGACGACTTGTTGACGATGCTGGGTTTCCCGGACCCACTTACCGGGCCAGATTCACAAACTCAAGAACTTGTATATTTGCGTGAAGCGTTGATTCGTCGTTGCGGATTTACTTACGTTGCCGGGGCCAACCCGCCTAATCTTGATGAACTCATTGATGGTTTTATCAACGAAGCACAACAGACCATTTTCCGGACTGTCGAATTTGATAAAGGTAGCGCTCCCTTCCCTGCGTTAATGGTGAATGACACTGATCCTACAGAAATTGACTATACACCAGTCTTTTTGCTTTCGCTTGGGCTGGCTAAAGCACACTTCAAGCAAAATGATTCCCCTGCCTATTTTGAACAATTTTCGAAGTATCTGTCAGACCGCGCCATTCGCAGGCCACCAAATATTGTGGGGATGTGCAACCAATGGATCATCCAGGCGCAGAAGAAGCTGTATCACCGTTACAAGCTGCTACGAACAGAAGAATGGTGGTCAATCCCGATTACTGCCGGAAACCGATTTTATGATGTTCCGGCAATCAGTTCCGGGGCATTGACTGATTTGACCTTCGTTAATGGAGGACCGGCAACAATTACTCGGGCGGCAGGCAGCTGGCTCACGGATGGTTTTAGGGTAGGGCATAAGATCAAGGCGCTTGGTGCAGACGAAGCCGGGAATAATAATACCCAATGGACTATTGATACGGTTACAGCACTAATAATCACGCTGGTTTCTGCTGATGTTGTGGTGGCTGAATCTGCGGGTGCGTCCGTTGTTATCAACACTGGGAATTACATCAATTTAGATTTCCGCACAGTCACAGAAGCATGGCTGCTTGACAATTTAGCTTGGCTGCCCCTGACTGGCGGTATTGATGCTGCACAATTCAATATTTCAACTCAAACTGCACCGACCAGGTTTGAATTACGGGAATATTTTGAACTCTTTCCAGAGCCGCAAAAGTCATATACGGCTTATATTAAGGGGCATCGTGGATTGCTGCCTTTCGCGGCTGATACTGACATAACTACAATTGATCCGGACGTTATTTTATTTAAAGCGTTGGTGTGGGGTAAGCGGCATTTCAAGGATTATGAGTCGGCAAGGGAATTTCAGCGAGAGCTCAATGACTGGATTGGCACGTTAAATAGTGGCCGATTTGCCGGATTGCGATTTGTTCCACGTGGAACAACGCCAGAACCTATCGCGCTGTCTTATCCGCAAACTACATTCCCGAGGGGTTAGTCATGCGCGTACAGCCATTATCAGCGGCAAACGCGGGAATGACCAGGCTTCGAAGCAAGGGCGGTGCGTCCCCGGAAACCTTGTACGACCTTCTGAATGGGTACATCACCCTGGCCGGATCGATAAGGCCAAGGCCTGGAACACAGACGGATATTACATTGCCGGCGGAAACTAAGGGTCTTGTGGCGCACAAGTGCAATCTTTATACATTCAGCCATGAACCAAAAACAACATCGAATCCTGATAAATATATTGTTGCAGCGTTACGGCATCCGACCGATACCACGATTTTATTAAGACAAATTCATTTTGCTGCAGCGTTTATGGGATTTTTGTACGTGGCGGCTGAGTTTGAGGATGGCAATACATGGCATTACTGGCTGGAAGAACTCGACGCATGGAGTGCCAATACTGACTATTTAATCGGGGATCGGGTGTTTCCAACTGTGGAAAATGGTTTTGCATACCAAGCAACACGCCCGGGTTCTGCAAATCCAGCATGGGCACCAAACGTATCTCGCGCTGTAAGCGATGTTATAGAGCCCACCACTTATAATGGGTTCAAATACACGGTGATTGCTGTTTCTGGCTCCAATCCCGCTTCTGGTGCGTTTGAACCTGATTGGCCAACTGAAACCGGCGCACAGATCATTGAATATTCTGATGGCAGCACGCCAGACGGGACCACGACTCCGGTTACTGATCCAGATCCAGACTTAGGCTCCATCCCTGATAGATACGATAATCCAGCCGGCGGTTTCACTGGCTCATTCCGGCTACCGTAATGGCTATTGCAACATGGTCTCCGGGAACACTTTATTTGTCGGGATCCCTGGTTGTCCCGGTTTCGTCTGGCGGTGCTGTTTCAACCGCCATTCCCAACGCTTCGTTTGCTTCTGGTGATTCTGATTGGACAAAAGGTACTGGTTGGGCTATCAATACAACTGATCCTTTTGACGATACTTTTTCTGCAGAATATGTTGGTCCTGGTGTAGCAACACTGGTAAGCATAACCAAACATGCAGTTGAGCCCGGAAAGTCTATTACCTGTAATTGTATGATCCAGCATGGCGCCTCTGCTGCTGGCGAAGCCAATGGTGCTGTTATTCTTGAGTGGTACGATTCTGGGTCAAGCCTGATTTCAACCTCTACTGGCAATGTCATTTCCGATGGCGCAGCAGGTGTTTGGAAACAATCAACATTAACAGCGGTGGCGCCGCCATTGGCTGCTTTTGTATCCATTGGGGTGACAGCAACAAATAACTGGGCGGCACTTTACGCAGATACATTCAATTGGAACTACGTTACCGGGTCTGTAGCCGCGGCGCTGGCCTATAAAGCGGTACAAGCTGCCGCTGGATTAAGCGGGTTAGATGAGCCTATTTGGCCGACTATTGTTGGCAATACGGTAGTTGACAATGAGGTAACCTGGGAAGCGGTAGCGTCTGGAACAGTGACTTGGGAAGCTTCCAGTGTTCTAACCAGTGGGTCTAGTGAGCCTACATGGCCGGTAGAGGCGGGCGCATTTGTCAGTGACAATAACATTGCATGGGAAACCGTTCCTCTGCGTATAACTGACGAGCATTGCCCGCATACGAAAGTGGTCGCTATCGCAGCAAGTAAGGTGTTTGCTGGCGACAGTGACATTGTACGATTTTGCGCTACATTAAATGCACGTGATTGGACAACCCGCGAAGATGCGGGATTCTTACCAACCGGCTTGCAGCAGAAAAGCCAGGTTGGGGTCGACGCCATGGGCGTTTATCGCGGTAATTTAGTGGTATGGAGCGCATCGACCTTCCAAGTTTGGCAGGTCGATCCCGATCCGGCTGCAATGGCCTTGTTGGACGCCATGGAAGGTATAGGGAGTATGCATCAGCAGGCCGTGCAGCCGGTCTCTGATGATTTGTTTTTCTTGGCCGCATTGGGTGTAAGAACGGTGTCTATCGCCGCCGGCTCAAATAACCTTGCGACAGGCGATGCGGGGGTGCCGATTGATACGTTGGTCCAAGCTGAAGTAACGTCTGATGTAGAAGCGGTTGCCACCTATTATCCTGGAGCGGGCCAATACTGGCTTGCGTTTAGACCGTTGGCAATTGGGGCTGCTTTGTTGGTTGGTCAATTTCTTCTGACCAGTCCGATTTATCCGATTGAATATGAAGATGCAATTGTTAGTCAAACTGCGCCAGTTAGAGGCAGGTTATTGGGTTACAAGTATGAAGAAGCCATTATCAATAACAATGCACCTTCATACGGGCAAATTACTGGCTCATTAGTCACTTATGATAATTACGAAGAAGCCATTATTACCGACAACACACCAATGTTTGGTTCGCTCGGTGGGGGTTTGGTTGTTTATTCGTATGAAGAAGCCATTGAAAATAATAACTTACCTTCATTCGGTTTGCTTGATGGGGCATTGGTGACTTATGAAAATTATCAAGATGCCATTATCAATGACACGGCACCACAGGACAGTACCTTAGTATGAGTTATTTTAATCGCATCAAAGAAACCGAAATTCAATTACCTAATGTTGGTATTGCGATAGGCGGTGAATATCGAATCGAAGCGTTTAAAGGGTTTGAGTTCCCGCGTGGCAGTGGCATCGTTTGGGAATATCCGTTTACTCGCCATGTGTTGGCAGATTGGTTTGAAAATATTGTCACTGATTTTGGTTTGGAGAATTATGGCGTCAACAGATTTGGGTTGGATTTTTGCCATGTAGGCACTGGTAATACGCCTGAAACTGCTACTGACACTCAATTAGACGCTTTTGTTGCTGGTGTAGCAGATAATGACCAAACATTTGGAGCGCAAGCGACTCCGCCATATTTTGGCCATACCGTATTCAAATATCGATTTTTACCAAACTTTGGTGGAGGTGCGGTCAATCTCAATGAAGTAGGGGTTGGTGGCGTTATAACAGCGGGTGAGTTATCTTCTCGCGCTTTGACGGTCGATGGCGCGGGTAGCCCATTAACCATTTCGGTATTGGCTGACGAATACTTAGATGTTTATTATAAACGAAGGAATTATCCTGCCCATCTTATTGAGGCGACAGGCGTACCTACTGATTTGACAGGTTCAATTGATGTTTCAGGAACGAGTTATGGTTACACAATACGCCCGATGTTCGTTACGCTTGGGGGCAGTAGGGGGACAGGTACATCCCATGCTTGGGGCACTGGTCTTAACGTTGACTTTAATACTGATTTTGGATTTGCTCATACTATCTTCGCAAAGGGTGTAGCCCTTGATGAAACTGCTACGTTAGGAGCTGTCACTGCCGGGCCGAGCGGCGGTATAAGTGCGGCTACAGCAGAAGGTAGGGAGCTTTATACTAATAATTCTTATAAACGTGAACTGTGGTATCAGTGGGGGCCGGACAACGCTAACTTTTCTGTGGGTATTGGCGGATTGATAGTAAAAACAACTTTGGGTGCGTATCAAATAGTATTCGACACTCCGATTCCTAAAGTAGATCCCGAGACCTTTACTTATTGGCATCAGTTTTCATGGACCAGAAAGACGACATGGGTATGAGTATTCCGCTGAATCAAGGTAATTCTGGCATTTCATCTTTACTGATGGCGGGGCATTTTTTGCCGCCGGATGATCTGACCAACTTCCTGTTGATGGACTATGAAAACGGCGGGATTGCGCTGAACGATCCATCAGAGGGGTTGAATTATCAGAAGTGGATATTACGCTATTTTCCCGATACAGAGGATATGGTTGTTAATGCAGCAAACAGTCCGCCAACAATTTTATTCAATCGGCCTGATATTACAGAAATCAGCCTTGCTTTTGATCAGAATATGAATCCTTTTGTAGCTTTTGTGCAGGCAGGTACGGCGGTGTTTTGGTGGTGGGATACGGCTTTAGGGCAAACGGTGTTTACCAATCTTCCGGGTGGTTCAAGGTCGCCACGATGCTGTATTGATGACAAGCGGGATGACCGATCGGGAACATCCGATATTATTCTGTGCTATATCAATAACGACATTCTCTATGAACGCATGGAGCGAGAAAGATACACTATTGAGCGCACCTTGCAGAATCCTTTTACGCATCCTGACAGTGGTTTGACAGCAGTTTTGTTACGTGTTGGCATGAATGAATTTAATCGATTGCAATGGTTGGGTGACTTGCAAAATCCAGACAGGGAGCCTTGTGGATAATGGCTACTGATACTGTATTCATCTACACAATGAATCGTGGCGTTAATAACGGCGCATGGTCGCGTTATGTATTCCCATGGACTATTGAACATTTCACGCATCTTGAAAATCTCCTGTACATGCGACACGGTGACATTGTTTCTTTTGCGATTGAGGGTGCGGTTGATGATGATGGTGTAAATTTTGAGGGTGTGATCCAATGGCCGTGGCTGGATTTCGGCCAGCCTGGAGTCAATAAAATGCTGATTGGTTTTGACATTGTGGGTGAAGGAACCAGTAGTATTGAGATCGGGTATGATCAAACGGCTCTTGGTACATTTACCACAAAATATGCTATCCCGGTTGATACTTACCCGGGACAGATTATTGCCTTGCCTGTGAACGCTCCATCTATGTCTATTCGACTCACTTATGATGGCGGGCAGGCTTGGCAGTGGAACGCATTTAATCTGTATCTTGAGGACATGAGACCAACATCGTGATTTATTTGGCGCAACCAACAATGATTGATTTCCTGCGAATATGCAGGGAGGCCAGGCCAGATGAAATTGAGCAATATGAGGCGCTTGTGGGTGTTGAGTGGGATACTGAAATTGTAGTCAATGATTTATTCAATCGGGTGGGTGTGAAATTTGCCATCATGAATGAGAATATAGCGATTGCGGTGCTTGGTTGGGAGCCCATTATCCCGGGTGTATGGCAGGCATGGATGGTTGGCACAATGGACAATTGGGATAAATACTGGCGTAGTCTTACAAAATTGTGCCGGGAGACTGTAAGGATCATGTTTGCTAGTGAAGAAACAAGGCGATTACAGATTGGTGTTCTTGCATCAAGAAAAAAAACTTGTGAGTGGTATATTAGAGGTATGAAATTTCACTATGAGTCCACCATGAAAAACTTCGGGTTAGGGGGTGAAGATATGGCCATCTATGTGAAATTCAGGGAGGAATGAAATGGGTTTTATAAAGGATATTTTGGGCTTGGGTGGAAGTAATGAAGCATCACAAGCGGCAGAAGAAGAAGAAAGGAAACGAAAAGCCGAGATTGCAGCCGGGCAACGCCGGGTTGAAGGCATTTTTGGATCAGAGGAGCGGCAAGGTGATATTCTTGGTTTAGAAGAAGCTGTACGGGCATTTTTGCAGGGTGATCTTGATCGCAAAAAAACCGACACAGATCGTAATTTAAAATTTGCTTTGGCGCGTGGTGGTCTGTCAAAAGGCAGTGTTGATGTTGATTCGAATTTAAGACTTGGTGATGATTTCTTGCGCGGAATTTTGGAGGTTGAGCGTCGGTCAAAGGCCGCTGGGACCAGTTTACGGTCTGAAGATCAGGCAACGAAGAACGCATTATTTTCTCAGATACTTGGTGGGCTTGATTCAACTACGGCGGCACAACGAGCGAATAGTTCTTTACAGCAGAATATTGACCTTACCAGGTCATCGGCATTTCAACAGGGCATTGGTGACTTGTTTGGCAATTTCACTAATATTTTTAAGAGTAGCAAGCAAGCAGCGCAAAATAGGACAGAACGGTTTGATTTCAATGCGCTTTATGGGAGACGCTTGAGAAATACGCCGTCTGTTGCTGGCAGCGTACAATTGGCAGGTGGAGGGTAATATCATGGGTGCAGCAGCAATACCAATTTTACTGGCATTAGGTTCGGCGGCAGCGTCAGGGATTAACACTAGCAGAACCGCAAGGAGACAAGATGCAGCTACGGCAGAGGGTATCCGTAGGCAAGCTGCAGAACAAAGAAAAGCCACGGCCCGATTAAATGAATCACTGGCGTTTTTTGAAAAATCCAGTCCGGATGACATTCGGGAAAACTTATCTAGTCGTTTCAGGAAGCAGCTTCGATTAAAGCAACAACAGGCGCTTGCGGGCCTTGATACTGCCGGTGGATCCAGTGATGCCTTTAAAGCGTCTGCCAAGTCTGGTGGTACGGAAGTGCTTGGTCGTGCGGACGTTCTGCAGGATCTATTTTCTCGTATTGATGCACCTACAGAGCAACGGACGCTGGAAGGTTTCGAGCGTGGAGATTTGGGCTCTGATCTAAGCGTTTTCTCGCGCAATTCTGCAGCAGAGGATTATTTAACTAGATTGCGTGTTTCTGGTATTCGGCGCAACCCACTTTTGGATATGTTGGCAGCAGGCTTATCCGGTGCATCTACAGGTACGGCGGGCAAGTTTAGTGTTGGCAAAGCGGGTCCAACTATTGCCGGATCTGGCGGGCAATCGCCACAGACATTTTTCAATGACTTATCGGCGTTTAACACGATATTCAACCGCCGGCCAGTAAAGGGAACCCCCGGTAGAATCTTTGGATCATAGGAAACGATCATGGCTAATTTTCAAGGAATCGAGGATTTTGTAGCTGCTATTACAGGAGGCGGTGGCGTTACTCGAGGGGATGAGTTCAGTCGGTTGGTAAGACAGCGCTCGGCTCAAGTGACCTTGGACAGAAAACTTGAACAGCTTACGCGAGATAAAGACATTAACGTCAATCGTAGTAATTTGTCGACAGGCATTGACGATGAACTTTTGAAGTCACTTGTACTTGGTGGTCCGGGTGTTGGAGCAAATTTTGCAGCAGGACAAAGAGGCTTAAAAACCGGGATTGAGTCAGAAGCGCTACGTGGGGCGCTTGATGCTATTTTAGGTGCACAGGCTGGTGGTGGTGAATTGCCAACTGATCTATTGAACGCATTAACAGGTGTTAGTTCCGGAAAATTATTGGCGCCGACTAATGTTCAAGTACAGGCCCAAGCTACATCAGACCTTGGCGTAAGTGATGCGTTGGGTGCGCTGAATGAAGGTAGGCTGAATGATTTGCTGCCGGCACAGGTTGAAGCAACTGAAGCACTTACAGGTCAAAGAATCGCTTCAGCGGAAAGGTCAGCAAGGCCTTCAAATGCTGGACGGTTGAATCTGGAGAATCTATCTGCTGACCAAATTCCTTTGCTTGGTGGCACGGAAATAGATATTCCATCTGAAAGCGCAATAGGAAGATTTTTTGGTAGAACGACGAAAGGCAGGAGCGAAGATTTCTTTCCTGAATTTATGAAATTCCAAGCTGAAAATGCGGTTTTGGATCCACGGTTTCAGGACGCTACTTTTGCACTTACCAAGTTCCTTGAGTTTAAAGAGGGGGGCAGCGGTGCGGTAGTTGCCGGCGCCGGGGAAGCGCCTGCATCACCCTTTGCCGGTGCGCCCGGTGCCGCCGTGGCTGCATTGCAGGCTGATCCCTCGTTGGCCGCTGAGTTTGATGCCAAATACGGTCAAGGTGCCGCTGCACTCTATCTGCAATGACCAATTTTTTCGACCAGTTTGACGAGCCTGTAAGCGAACCCGCAAACGAGGCTAATTTCTTTGATCAGTTTGATGAAGCGCCGGCGGTGGAAAAACCAAGTGTCCTTCGCGGGATTGCCGCAGCATCTACATCTGCCTTGGCGCGTGGCGGTTCTTCAATCTTGGATACCATTCAGGATAAGATGTTTAGCACTCCGCCGATAGGTGTTTCAGGGTTTTCGGGGATAAACAAGCCGTCCGTGGACTTGGACCGACCAGAAGAAGGCACGCCGCTTGATCCGATCATTAATATGTTGCGCGATGTGGGCAATCTTGAATCGGATGTTATCCAGCAGGCGCGTCCTGAAGGCGCGATAAAAGGGTTTGCTTTTGATGCGGGCGTGGCGCTGACTCAAATGATTCCATCCATTTCAGTTGGCGTGATTACAAAAAGCCCAAATCTGGCGTTAGCCATGATGGGTGTTCCAGCCTACGGAAACGCCTACGAAGATACTTTGCGGAAAGGCGGTTCCAAAGGACAAGCGGTACAAGATGGGCTTGTTTCCGTATTCACTGAACTTGGGCCTGAAAAGTGGTTCGGTGTTTGGGAGAAGGCGCTTGGTGTCAAGTCTGCCAAAGACATGCTCCGAACGGTGGCATTGGAAATGTTCTCGGAAGTGAATACCGAGGAATTGAATGTTGCCTATGCGTTCCTAAAGGGTGAAGACGTTGGTAGCACGGCCGATCTATTCAAGCGGTTCGGCCATTCAGGTCTGCTTGGCGCTGTCTTGGGCGGTGGTATGTCGCTGCCCGCTTTTGTTGGAAATAAATTTGCCGGTCCTGAGGCGGTAGTGCCAGTTGATGAGGCTCGAGAAACCATTGCCGGGACTTCGCCAGCTATACAAGAAATACAGAAACAGGCAGAAGTGGTGCCACCAGTGCCACCTACCCCTGAACTCGCTCCCGAGGTTGCACCAATTAAGGTACAGCCCACACCAACACCTGAAGAATTGCGTACCGAGGCGATTCCTGAGCCAGAAGTGCGTACCGAGCCTGCAATCGTAGAAGAAGTATTTCAGGCAAATGAAATCGAAACCAGACTTGCAGAAGAAGCCGCGGCAACGGCAGCAATCGAAGCCAAATTTGCAAACGTCAAGCGTCCACCAGAACTATTGGCAGCGATAGCCGGTCAGAGAATCCGTCTTGACCGGACGAAGTTTGGTGGAGATTTGAGCATTGGAGGCAATTTGCAAGTAGGGAATAAGTGGTTATTCGAAGCGGCAGATTCCGGTTTTGAAGGAAAGGGGCCGCATGAATTACGGGTATGGATGATGGAAAATGGTTGGATGAATCCAGAAACCGGCAACCAGCCTGATGTTGTTACAGATCACGAAGCGGTTGAAATTCTAAATAGTGCATTACGCGGAGAACGGATAATTCATCCTGACGATGCAGAGGCTGAATTGGATTTCCTGGAAGCGCAACGGTTCGCGGCGGATCAGGCGGCGGCAGAATCAGCGGTTATCGAAGAATTTGAAATTGATCAACCAATCACAGATGAAACGAAAACTGAAATAGACGAGATTTTCACGAAGGTAATTGAATCGGATCAGTTGAGCGATAACCCAACGGATGCGGAAATAGACGCATTTTTCGATGGTACACTGGACCAGAGGGCAGAAGATGGCACTGAGCAAGCAACAACGGAACCGGGTCGTTCTGAAGGCATTGGCATTTCGAAGGCAACACCCCAAGAGGAACTTCAAGCCGCAGAAGAACGAAAAGCCGCAGAGCGGGACGGACTTGGACAAGACGAAGTAGCGCCTGAATCTGGCGAAGGTGAATTGTTTGCCGGCAATGAGCCCGGGGTGCGGCCAGAACAGGCAGACATAGAGGATGCAATCGAACCCGAGCCCGGCGAATTTACAACGTCATTGAAGCATGACGTTATTGAAGAAGAACGTCTTGCCCGGGGCGAAGAACCGCTTCTGTCACCGGCAAAAAAATCAAATCCTGAAACGATGAAGGAAGCAGAGGCGGTATTGACCGACAATCCAGGCCGGGCAGATGAAATTATTGACGAAGTTTTGAGTGGTTCCGGTGACACCATTAACGCGGTTGATAGCGGTGTTTTATTGCTTGAAAAGGTCCGTGTGATGAATGAGCGATTCAAAGCATCAGAGCGTGCAAGTGATGAAAATTTGAGCGAGGATAACCGGCTGACCGCTCAGGGCAAGTGGCGGGAATTGGAAGCGAAGATTGAATTGATCGAACAGGCTGCACGATCCGTTGGCGCGCAATTCGGTCGCAACTTGCAGTTTCGAAAAGTTTTGATTCGACAAGATTTTTCACTAGCCGCTATGGAAGAAAAAGCCAGAGCAGTAAGGATGCGGCCACTGACTCCTGAAGAATCGACGCTGATCAAGAAACAGGCTGATGAAATCGCTAATTTGACGCGGCGTTTGGAAGAATCAGCGCAACAATTACAGGACGTAGCAGACAAGGCAAAATCTTCACAGGTTGTTTCTGAATTGGCGAAGAATTTTGCCGATCGCAATGTGCCGAAAAGTAACCGGGAATGGCTGGATCGAATGAATCAGCGGGCCGATGACTCGCGCGCCTGGTTAAAGAGCAACATGGGGCGCACCAGTGCCGGGGTTGATCCGACTGCCTATTTCCATCTGGTGCGGGTAGGCGCCGCGCATTTTGCCAATGGCGCCGTTAAACTGACCGATTGGGTCAAGGCAATGAAGGCTGATTTGGGATCCCGGTTGTGGGGTGAAATTGAACCTCAATCGGAAACGATCTTCTACGAAGCGAAAGAACAAGTTGAATCTGAAGCAATTGAAGCGGATCAGCCGATACCGACACAAGATGAAATGCTGTACAAACCTACAGCCATTGAATCGATTGTCCTCGATGCCAGCACGGATGCTGCTGCCGGCTTGGACCTTACACACAAGACCGTTTATGAACTGGCCAAGGCTCATGTTCTCCAGGGCGTCACTGAAGAATCGGCGGTGATGGCTGCAGTCCACCAGGATTTAGAACCGTTCTTTCCGGGACTGACTGAACGTGATATTCGCCGCGCATTTACTGAGTATGGCGAGGCCAAGTTCCCGAGCGAGCAAGCGGATAAGGTGATCTTGCGCGAATTGCGGGTCTTGGTTCGATTACAGGAAAGCATTGACCGTTTGACTGAAAGGTTATCGCCGCTTCGAACTGGCTTGCAGCGCGACAAGCCGACTAAGAAGATCCGCGACAAACAGCGTGAACTGAACGCGCGCATGAAGGAATTTGAATCAACTCATCCGTCTACTTCGCCGGATCGATTAGCCAGCGTCAATGAAGCCAGGCTTACACGGCTGAGAAATCAGATTGCAGATTTGGATGAACAGCTTAAAACGGGCAAAAAACCAGAAAAAGGCAAGCCAGCCGAGCCGACTCCGGAAGTTATTCAGTTGACCCAGGAGCGGGACGCTCTCAAGGAAAAATTACGCCAGATTGAAGAAGCGAAAAATCCGCCGCCGACTGCTGAAGAAAAATACAACATTACTCGAGGCAAGCAATTGCGCCGGCAGTTTAAAGAAGTCCAGGCCAGGTTAAAGGCTAATGACTACGCCAGGCGCACCAGGCCGGTTCCGGCGAAGCTGAACAAAGAAAACCAGCAACTTGCTTTTGACTTGAATAAGGCCAAGGGCGATTTCATCATGGCTCAATATAAGTGGGAACTCGATCAGGCCACCAAGATTCGCAAGGCTTTTCGATTTACCGGGCGGCTGTTGTCGTTCTCTAGGTCAATAAAAACATCACTTGATTTGTCAGAGACTTTGCGCCAGGCGGCGATTCCTCTGTTTGCCCATCCAACAAAGATCGGGCGAATAAATATGATTGCTCAAATCAAGGCATTAAAAAGTGAAGCTGTCGCACACGCCCTGCAGGAGCAAATATTCAATCATCCAAAGACTCCGTTTGCGTTAAAGGCAGGGCTGTTTCTGAATAGGCAGGATGCAGCCAAGCCAAGTGAACGAGAAGAAATTTATATGGATGCGTGGGTTAATAGTAAGTTCAGCAAATTAGTTGGCATATCTGCATCTGCTAGGGCGTACACAGTAGGCCTCAACACTGTTCGAATAACCTATTTCAATCATCTTGTGACAACGCTTGGCCGGGGCGGTCAAGTCACGGAAGCAGAGGCCAAGCATATTGCTTATTGGGTCAACATATCAACTGGTCGCGGGTCATTGGGTCAATTTGGGGACACTGGCGGTACTACTGTTTTCTTTGCTCCAAGGTGGGTGCAGAGCCGGTTTGCTGTTATCGGTGGACTGGTTAATCCTTTTGGCCCGATATTTGGAGCGCCATCAAAACGGCTGAAGGTGATGATAGCCAATGAATACGCTCGTAGCATGGCCGGATTCACGGCGTTTGCTGTGATAATCGGCAGCGCATTTGCCTTGGCTGGTGGGGATGATGATGAAGTAAGTTTTAGTCTTGACGCTAAATCTACTAATTTTTTGAAAATAAAAGTTGGTGACACACGGGTTGACCTGACTGGTGCCATTGCGAGTCCAATTGTATTTCTAACGCGGGTTCTTGGTGGGAAAAAAACCACTCAATCTGGCAAAGTTGTGCCATTAAGGGGTGATGATGTTCCTTATGGTGGTGATACTACGGCTACAATTCTTGGTAGATACTTGCGATCCAAATTGGCTCCGCCGATTGCAGCCGGGGTTAATCTAGCTGTGGGTGAAAATGTTGTAGGTCAGAAAGCAACGCTTAGAGGTGAAGCTATAGGTCTTGTAACTACATTGGCTTTAAGTGATGTGTATGATGTCCTGTTGGCGCAAAGCGTACCCATAGGAACCGCATTGACTATAATTTCACTCTTGGGTGGTGCCACCAATACCTATGCCGATCGAGAAGCCAAAAAAGAAAAAGCGCGTCGACCCAGGACGCGCGTTAAAAGACAAAGGCGGGAGAGGCGCTAGAAGTCCGGTTCGTTTGGCCCCGGCTCATCAGGATCATAAGGGTCTATTAAATGTCCCTCTGGTTCATCTTCCGGCCATCCCTCTTCAACATGAGTTGGTGACACTTCGACGGGCTCCGGTTCACTGTGATGAATTACTGCGGGTTCAACCGGGGCCGGATCTTCGGTAATAACCGGCTCCAACTGCACCTCTTTGGTAGGCTTCGCCAGCCGCACATGCTCCTGAACGTCTTTTGCAACATCCGACACTGCCGGCGCCTTGTCCATATCGAATTGTTGGTTGTCCCGGCTAATCACTTCCATGAATGAATCACTTAATGGCAACTGTTTGAACAGGCGTTTTGCTACTGCCTTGCGATACATTTCAGTGGCCCAAGTTTTCCAGACATTACTGTTTGGCTGCTTGCTGGCTTGATGTACCTTTTCTAATTCATCCATGTCCATTACTTCTCGATATTTGTTACCGAATTTGTCGGTTGCAATGGCGTAGGCTCTAACAATTTTTCCACGTTCACCAGTCATTTTTGGCCTATGGATGATTGCTGGCGTATCACCTAATTCATAGAAGAACTCGTCATTTTCATAAACAATCTCGGCGCTAATCATGAAACCGTTATTTGCCAAGATTTTTCGCAACCCTAAGATCATCGGTTGCCATTGGACTTTCTTGATCCATACTTCCTGTCCGTCTACTTTCGTCTTGGTATTGTAGATCGACAAAAACCCTTCTTTTCCATCCGGCATCAGTTTGTCTTGTGCTGCCCTCTCGCAAGCAAAGTACAGGGATTTCAGGTCTGCTTGCAGCAAGTCGGGGGTTTCCTGAACTGCCCTTTTAACGACCCTGGAAAAGCGGTCCCTGATTTCCTTCTCGGGCATATATTGTTTCAGGGTTTCTTGATTCTGTTCGCCTGAAAAACCATGTAGAAAATTTGCAATTTCTGTAGACACAGCTATTCTCCTTTCAAATATTTAATTAAGTCCTCAACACCATTAAGGTGAGAGGTCGGTTTTGGATTGCCTTTATTGTAAGCCCAAAATTTTCCGCTGACAGGCCAGAATGAAATACGGAGCCCGGCTGGATCGACAACTAATTGACTACCGTGTTTGAATGTATCGAATTGGATTCCTTCTTCACGAAGGCGTTGGGCGGCGTGGTGGATTTTGTTCATAATTAATGGCCTCGGTTCTTAATGAAGTCAGGCTCAACTGAACAATCGTACACAACGCCAGTATCAGAATCGACGGTCAAAATTAAGGGAACTTCTTCAAAGTGTCTGAAGTATTCGGCTGCATTATTTGACAGGCCTGCATTTTTTCCAGCCTCCCAAAGTTGCTCCGGTTCAAGCGTTGCGTAAACCTTAATTTCCATAATCCAGCGCCTTTAATACGTCCAAAGCTACATAAAATATTTTAAACGTTCCGGCGCCGTGCTCATCCAAGTCTGACTCGTCCCGCATTTCATACTCCTTGCATCTTTTAGCAGCTTCAATACGGGCTTCCAATTTCTCTATTTGATCGGCTGCCAGGGCTGGATACCGCCGACACCAAGTTACTCTATCTTTCATAATTCAATCCTTCGCCCAAGCCGGATAGTCTAACACTTCAATATCGGTGCCATACGCCGGCCACACACCCCGCTCAAGGCACTGTGCCGCGATATTTAGTGATGCCCTGTACTTTGCCTTTGCCCGGGTTAGTGCTTCATCTGGGGACTGGTACAGCTTGAGAGCATACGGCGGTTCTTTCTCAAAAGCTGCGAATAAAAACAGATCAATATGTCCCCATCCAGACCACTCGATAACGTCCCTGTAAAATGCGTCTTGGTGGAAATAGCCGTAGTTGTAAGAGGCGCGGCTAAATGGCCCGAGTCTTGCATCTTCGGCAGATTTGAAGTCAATCACTATACGATGACCGTGTATTTCTGTCACTAGGTCGGTACGGCAGCGAACTTTTGCACTGGTTTTGGGATCAATGGCTATGAACGTCTGCTCGACAAGCGCGCCATCCATGAAGCCAGCCAATTCCGGGTGACTACGGATACTGTTGGCAATCGCCTGATATTTAACCTGGTCATCAAATTTGATGATGGTTTTATCGCCGTATTGCAGGTCAAACTCGTCCCACCAGATAATAGACCGGATTGAACTTTCCGATGGATTTTTTGCGTTGCGTTGGGTGATTGATGGTTTTTTGGGTGCATCAGCAGGAACCACGACAAAGCGGGAATTGAATTGTTCGGGCTCCAAAATTGCACAGTGCAGTATGCGCCCGGCAATCCGTGCTGGAGTTGGCTCGTCTATGGGACGAACGGGGTCTAGTCTTGCCGCATAGTAGTGTGCCGGTGAACGGTCAACCAACTTCAGGTCCGTATTGCTGAACTCGGTCAAATCGTGGTAGTCATCTTCGGGGATTTGGTGGATCCCGGGTTGTAGGTCAAGCGACATAGCTAACTCCTTTGTGTGGTTAGGCGGCTGGGTCTTGCGCTTCGTTATGCGGATTGACTGATGGGTTTGTCACTGCGCCGTTGTTCTTGATGTCAGCCCATGACCAAGATTCAGCACCCGCAACGTTTAATCTGAAAGTGATTTCACCGGCTGACGGTAACTCAGGGTGATTGGTGTCACGCAAAATCTTTTGCACCGCTTCTGATATGTCGCGTTTCTGTTGAACTGAAAACATAGCTAACTCCTGTGAGTGTTGACGTTTTATCAACACCATACTAAATCATTTTGCAAGCGTTGACAATATGTATTACAATGCAATTATGCAATTGTTTTTGCATAAACGCATAATGAATGGAGAAATGAAATGACCGAAGGTGAATACAAGATATGACCCCTGCAGAAGTAGTAATCCATGAACTCGGAGTTAGACCCTTGGCGCGTAAGCTGGGGGTCACGCCTGGCTGTATCAGCAAATGGAAGTCTCGCGGTGGCTCTGTGCCGGATGAGCAGAAAATTCGCATCATGGAAATTGCCCGGCAGGAAGGGAAGGTTATTACTTCTGATGATCTGGTGTATGGCCGTGACTAAGGCCCCACAGTTAAAAGACGCTCCCCGCTGGCTGTTAATCCAAATGATCAAACGTTACAAAGGACTGTACGAAATAGAAAATCGAGGGAGAAAGGAGTTGTGGGAGCGATTGAAAAAATATGAGCGGCAGGAGGTTAGGAATGCTAACTGAACCAGAGATTTTTTACGATGCCCTTTCCCGTTACGCCAAAATGAGGCGGGATTTCGCAACCGCAATGCATGATCCAAACTTCCGGATGCCTACTGGTAAAAAGCCATCTTCGGCGGAAAAGCGGGAAGAACAAAACATGGCAGAGCGTTGTGAAATGCTGGCTGAACGGGCGAGAGAAAAAATGGAATCTCCGATTATTTTGGTGAATTGATGGGCGATAAACTTACAAGCATAAAGTTAGTTTGCCAGGTTCCGAAGGGTGAGCATATTGTGTCGATGATTACTCACAAGGCTGATGTTTACGTGGCGACAAATAATTACGTTTACAGGCTGGTGAAAGACGAATTAAAAAAAGTGGATTTTGTGCATGTTAGTGATGATGGATCTTGAGTCCACAGTAAAAGAACTTTTAAGCGAGTTTCTTCACCCGAAGCCGCGCTCTATTTGTATCTGTTCTGATCCATTTCCGCTTGAATTTGATGTTAATTATTGGGCTAAATGCAAAAACTGTGGGCAGATTTTGTCTATGGAGCGGTGTGTTGAATATGGCATTATTAAATGAAACGTAGAAACTTCCTTAAAGGTGTTGCTGCCGCTATTGCCTTGGGGCTGTCTCCTGTATTGCTTAATGTTGCGCGGTTGCGATTGGCGGAACCAATGCGTCGCGTTTATCGGTTTTGGCCTGGTGACGCAGTTGGCAACATTTCAGAAGTTGGCATTGGATATAATCGAGTTGTGCTGGATCAGACCATTACCGTTTTGGCTGATGAATATCTGGATATAACGTATGAGCACCGTTTAGGTGATCAAAAACCAAAGGTTTACGTGAAAGTCGGGAAAGAAATCATTGTTGGCCATGTAATATGAAGCGACAAGACCTTCTTGATGCCATAAAAAAGGCTGAAAAGTTAATAAAGTCTATGCCGCCTCGTCCAGAACTAGTAGTCATGCATAGTGAATTTGCAAAAAAAGCGTTCCCTGAGATTGGGCTTGAGTTTGACGACGAAATAAAAATCTATTGTTATGCCGGGATCACCATACGAATACATGATTCAATTCCTGCAGATAAGGCGTTTTTTATTCCGAAGCCTCTTGCTCCCATATTGCCCGGCTGCATTGATTTTAGTTGTAAAGTGTGATTGAACTCTACCCCTTCCAAGATAAATTAGTTTCCCAACTTCGCCAGGCAATGATGCGTGGTGCCAGGCGTGTCTTATTGGTGTCTCCTCCCGGATCCGGAAAGACCGTAATGTTTGCCTACCTTGTTTCTCGTATGGCTAACAAAGGTGTTCGCAGCAATATCATGGTACATCGACAGGAATTGCTCGAGCAGGTCGGCGCCACTTTGGATGATTTTGATGCAGATCATGGTTATGTCGCTGCTTCTGAACCATTCGATCCAAGACCACTGACACATGTATCGAGCGTGTTTACGCTCAACCGCCGGCTGGATAAAGTGCCTGTGCCGGAATATGCGATCTGTGATGAAGCGCACCACTGCATCAAAGGCTCCACATGGGAAAAATGCATTGATGCCTGGGCCACGGTCAATCCGGATATGCGGCTGATAGGCGTTACCGCCACTCCTGAACGCTTATCTGGTGAAGGGCTCGGGGAAGTGTTCGATGTGATGATTATTGGCCCTGGTACGGCTGAGTTGACGCGTGATGGGTATCTGTGCAAGTACAAGATGTTTGCACCAAAGCAACAGTTGGACACTTCTCAACTGCATACGCTTGGCGGTGACTACAAAAAAGATGAGACTGAAGCGCTGGTCAATAAACCATCGATTACCGGCAATGCCGTAGCACACTATAAAAAGTACTTGAACGGTGCGCCGGCGGTAGCATTTTGTGTCTCTCGAAAACACGCGGCACAAGTGGCAGAAGATTTCCGTGCTTCCGGCTTTAGGTCTGAGTCTATTGATGGTTCAATGAAAAAACCTGACCGGCGGCAAATGGTTAAAGATTTTGGCAATGGCCAGTTAAATGTAATGACTTCTTGCCAGTTGATTAATGAAGGGTTCGATGTTCCCGGGATGCATGGCGCCATACTGCTTAATCCCACTCAAAGCGTGGCCAAGTACCTGCAGGAATGTGGCCGCACGTTTCGAATTGCGCCGGGTAAAGAGGTTGCTTACCTGCTGGATCACGTAGGCAACAGCGCCAGGCATGGCCTGCCCTGCGAAGAACGGGAATGGTCACTGGACAGTAAAAAACGCAAACGTGGCAAGCGGGATCCGGATGATATTGCGATACGCCAGTGTGGTAATTGTGGTGCTGTATGTGGTGCTGCGGCTACCCGTTGTGTTGAGTGCGGGGATGTATTCCCGGTTAAACCGCGTACTATTCGGGAGGTCGAAGGTGAGTTGGAGGAAGTTAAAAAGGCCGAGCAAAAAGCCGCCAGAATAGAACAAGGTCGGGCTGGTGACATGGAAGCTTTGATTGAACTTGGTCGTATGCGCGGGATGAAGAACCCGCGTGGTTGGGCTTATTATGTACTGAAGGCAAGAGGTCAAAAGAGGAAACGGGCGTGAAAAAAAGGTGGACTTATGAAAAACGAGCCGAACTTTTGGCATTGTTAGAAACCTGCACGGTCAAACAGGTTGCAGACTATTATAAAGTAACTGTTTCTCGTATATACCAGGTTAGGACATGGGCAGAAAGAACGATCAGAGTCAGAGAGGGTAAACATGCCTGATCAAGCATATTACGCACGTTATTGGTACGAATTGTACCAGCAAATACTGGATAAGTTTGGCACGAAGGAGGAAAAGAGCATGATGATAGTAGTCCCCATCAAGTATTTTTTGGAAGATCACGAAAACGACTGTTATTCACACTTGGCGTTTTTGGACACGGTGACGGATCAGTTTATCAAGTATGACGGTGCGCATGTATTCGATTCTTGGGAGTATTTGGAAGAAGTTTGTACTGATGAGGTTGACGGTACGGTATTTCTGGAAAGGGTTAAGGGACTGTGTCCGGAGTGGTTTTTTGAGGCCGGCGAGTAAAAATGGATAGCAATTGGGCCTATAAAAACATTCCCGTAACCGACTGGCAGGTCACTTATGGAGTGAATAAAATCACAGGAGAAATTCAGCTTGTTACACGAATATTGGCAAAAATTGAAACGGAAATCATTCAGAGCAAGTCTGATCAACTTCGTAATGCACTTATTGATTTGGGGTGGTTGCCGCCGGACATGGCTACAACACTGAAGGACCAGATTATCATTGCGACAAGTTTTATACCGGCGATATCTTGGCAAGAGTACACAGATCAAATGATGGAGCTAAACAATGGCTGAAACACACTTTAAAATAACGCCTCTTTACGGTCATATTGAACTCCGAAGTTGGTTTGAATTTGACGGAGAGAAATTGATTGGGATGGGTAGTAAAAAAACCTTTGATAGAAATAGGAAACTCATTGATTACACCGAGGCACCAACAGGAATAATTCTTACTTATGAATAATGAAACTCAACGCGAAAAAAACCGCCAGGTCGCCCCTAACGTGGCGGATATTGTAGATAAATTCGAAGCAGTTTTTGGCAAAGTCAAAGTCACTGCTGCCGAGGATTTTATTATGGGGGTTAAGTTTGGGAAGTTTCCAGTTGATCATGCGGAGGATTATGATGCCCGAGATTAAGGCTGGATTCAAAGTAGATGGCGGACTGGTTACTGAGTGTACCAACTTTTGTTTTGATGGCAACGGCGTTGCTCGAACATTCAGTCTTAATGCTAATGCAGTCTTGGTCCAATTTGTAAAGGGCATAGACGCGGACGGTAATTTTTTTTACCAGCGTGTTATCAGCATATCTTTGATTGATCCTGATATGAAACATGTTTTAATGGAAGAAGCGCACAGGATATTAAGGTCGCTATGAAAGAAACCCCAATCCTTAAACGCATCATGCGACGTTGTAGTCGCGGCGCTGCTCGGTTATTCCGTAACAGCCGGGGCAGATATAAAACCCAGGCCGGCCACTGGATCAGATACGGCCTGGGCAACCCCGGGGGATCTGATTTGATTGGTTGGTGCCAGGTGGTTATCACTCGGGAACACATTGGTATGACGATTGCACAGTTTTTAGCCATTGAAGTGAAACAACTTGGGGAGGATGCCACCGACGAACAAGCGCAATTTGGCAAGATGGTTTCTGATGCCGGCGGTCTATTTGGAGTGGCTCATTCGCCAGAAGAAGCAGAGTCCATTATTAAAGAATCGATCATCAAAAGTGTTGACAATACGTACCACATAGAATAATCTGGTTTTATGGAATGGTCTAAAGAAAAACCGAAAAAGCCGGGATGGTATTGGTGTAAAGAAGAAAAGTTGATATCAATTGTCCATGTGAGGGAAAGCGCCTCTCACATATTAGCTTGTCAATGGATACCGCCTAAATGTGCGCCAAATAACCTCTCATCAAGTTGGCCCGTACCTGAAAATGCTGAATGGGCCGGACCCTTAACAAAACCAAAAGAAAAGAAATAGAATAATCTGGTTTCCCAATCCAGGAGTAAATATGTCAAAATACTCGCCACCTGCACTCCGGGCCACGCTG
>SDBV01003185.1_pt1 | contig 24427 bp, 20 predicted proteins | sample 2277081 | NCBI WGS metagenome assembly SDBV01 (sample SAMN10402039, study PRJNA504765) | marine sediment metagenome | isolation source: marine sediment core GS10_PC15, 223 cmbsf | place: Arctic Ocean: Southern Knipovich Ridge | collected 2010 | reverse complement strand
GCGTAGTCATAGTCGAAATAGTTGATCAGTTCCTCGATGCGTACCGCGTCCGGCGGCGGCAACTGCCCCTGCCGCAGGAAGCGCCGCATGTTCGCATACGACGCCGTATCCACGTCGATGGAGAACGTCGACAAGGGCTCATTCCCTACCAGGACATAGCCGTTGTCGCTATAGGCCGCGTATGACTCAGAGCCGGGCGTCTGAGGCGTCTGGCGAACAGGAGGCGTCTGATACCGGAACCTCGGCAGCGCAGCAACGCGCATCCGTTCTCCCTCCCTACCGGCTCCTGACGGCTGACGTCCCATTAGCTGCGCCGTCTCCGGCAGATCACCGAGGAGTGGTACCGCGTCCAGCGTGGTCGTTCCGCCGGTGCGACTCGCGTAGAAATTTGCGCGAATTTGTACTCTGGTGCGGGCTTCTACATTCTGGAGGCCCGATGTCCTACCGTTAGTATCTACGTCACCACCACCGAAGCCGCCCCCACCGCCACCAATGCCGCCACCGCCCATGCCACCGCCGCCACCGCCGCTGCGCATCGCGATTCTCGGGTTCCGTACTCCTGTGCTGTCCGCTCCTTCTAGGAGAAGCGTCCGCTCTTCGATGACGACCCGCATGCGCTGCGTCTGCTCACGAGCGCTCGCATTGCGCCCCAATTGTATTTGCTCGACTGGGTGGTCTGGGGACTGTGCGGACCTTGTGGAGGCTGCTCGGGTAAGGACTTCGGCCTGTCTGGCGGCGGTCACTTGCTGACGTTGCGCGACTTTCGCCTCTCTGGCGGCGACAATTTGCTGACGCTGCAAGTCTTGTGCGGCGAGTATCTGCCGTATTTGCTGACCTTCAACCGTCAGCTTATCAACACCGTCCTGTCCCGCGCCGCTGGAGACCTGAGATTCTTCAATATCGCCTGGGTTCACGGTGCCGCTCAGCACCTGGATAGTCTGTTCTTCCTTCCGATCGCCGCCGAGGTAATAGTACGCCCCATTCATTTGCACGCTCGAATCCGGATCCGCCACGAACAACAGGTCGCCGGATGGCGCCAGGGGAGCGGCCTCGTCCTGGGAAATCCTGACTTCGGCCACCTGCATGTTTCCCTCGCGGGTAGCGCCTAGCCCAAGCCAGGCGGCCCAGCTCAGGCCGCCAAAGACCAATAGAAACGACGCCGCGAGCGCGAGTCGTCGGAGAGCAATCTTCTTCCGGCCACTGGGGGCCCGCTGCGGTTCCATCGATGCGGTCGCGTGCTCGATCGCGGTGCGCTGCTCGGGCGACAGGGCGACGCTGGGCTGGGCTTTCAGCGCTTCCCGGCTCAGGCCGACGGCTGCGCGGATTTCCTTCAGCATGCGCTGCGCATCTTTGTCCGTCTCAAGCAAATGTTCAACGGTTTCTTGCTCTCTTTCGCTCAGTTCGCCGAGCGCATAGGCGGTCAATCGTTCTTCAATGGGTTCATTTATCATGGGATGGCGTCCTTTTTGCTTCGATCTCCGTGCCGATCTTTGTGCGAAGGCGGGCCCGAATCGTCTCGAGCGCCTGCGTGATGGTGTAGCTGACGCTCGAGAGGGGCATGTCCATTACGGCGCAGATCTCGCGGTAGGTCAGCCCGTGCTCGAATTTCAGCCGGAAGGCCTCCTGCTGCGGTTTGGGCAAGGCGGCGAGGGCCTCCAGCACGAGCGCGCATTCCTCCCGCACCTCCGCCCGAACATCGGGCCCGGGTTCCGGCGCGGCCAGGGCCTCGGCCCTTTGCCAATCGAGTGCTTGCATTCGCCCCTCCTTCTTTTCGACGTCCAATGCGCGGTTGCGGCAGACGCGGTAGAGCCATTGAGCCATGTGCCCGTCCAGGCGCCCGGGGGCTTCTTGGCAGAGCTTGAAAAAGGCGTCCTGAACGACGTCGCGCGCGGTCTCGAGGTTCCCCGTGATCCGCAAGGTGTAGCGGACGAGCGGCTGCTCATACTGCCGCAGCGCTTCGCCTACCCAACGCGCATGTGCGCCTGACTTGTCTGACATCGTCATGTCCCGCCTCGAAGGCCCACCTATATAACGACTGAGGACGACTCTTGTTCAAGGAAATGCCGGGATGCGGCCGGAAGTTGCATCTTCGCTGGGCGCCAAGGTGGAAAAGGTGGCGGGGTCAGCCGTCCGCCGGGGCGCTGGTGTCCTCCCCGGCCGGTTCCCCGCCGGCGGGGACGATGCGCGCTACGGCCTTGATAGTGACCACGCCACCACGCGCCGATGTCAGAAGGACGAGGTTGTGGTCCTGTGTGCCTACGGGGGCCCCGGGAAGGACCCGCACGATCAGATCGTATTCGACTTTGCCGGGGACGGCCCTTTCCTCAGGCGGGACCTCAACCATCTCTCCCACGACATATTCGTTGCCGCCGCGAAAATCACCGAGGATTTTGAGGGGGGTATTCTGCAATTGCCGGAGGCGAACGCGTCTCTCGGCGCCTTGGCCCTGGGGGACCTCACCAAAGTCGAGGCCCTTGGGATTCCACACGATCCCAGGTTTTACCGTGGCCGAAATTTTAATCTCGGTGGCGGGATTCTCCGGATCGTTCGAGAAAAGGGTCAGGGTCTTGGTCGACTTGTCGCCACTGAAGCGCGAGGGGTCGACGGTGACGCGAAGCGCGCCTTCACCGCCCGGGGGGACCACCTGCTCGAGCATTTCGCCCTCGGTGCACGGGCATTGAGTCGTGACCTTCGTAATCGATAAGGGGGACCCACCGCGATTGAATACGGGGACGAATTTCTCCGCGATTGCATCGCTCTCGATTTCGCCCATATCAAAGTGGTCTGTCGCGATCTCAATGACCGGCGGCCCTGCGAACAGCCCGCCAATTTTTTCGCACGACGTCAATGCCGATGCAAGGGCAAGTGCCAGGCCACAACACATGAAAGCGCGCGCGGCGCCTCTGACAATGTCGTGTTGCACGTGCCTTTCCTCCGCTTCCGGCCATCGAATTCGCAGTGTGACGCATGCTTCCGCCCCAATCAAATGGCACGCGTTATGGCGCATGGGCGCTGGCCATCGCTCCTTGTCCACGTGGGAATGTTCGCACTCGCCCGGAAGTTCTCTCGGTGAGGGGCATTTGACAGGGCCGCCGGGCTTCCTGTAGACAGGGGCCAGTTTCGCCGCTGTTTGCGGGGATTCATATATGATAAGGAGCGTCATGGGCGTAGATTTTGTTGAATTCAAGTGTCATCACTGTGGCCACTGCTGCACGGACGTCGTCTGTCTGCCCACGCCCTGGGATGTGCGGCGAATCACGAAGATGACGGGCAAGGACCCCTTCGATTTCGTCGAGTTCCTTAGTCCCTCAGAGGTCGAGGATGTCGATGAGGACGACCCGACCTGGCTCGACGTCGACGGCGACCTGTACATCATGGCGCTGCAGCGCGACGAGAAAACGGGCTGCATTTTCTTGAACAACAAGACGAAGCTGTGCTCGATCTACGAAGCGCGGCCGATGCTTTGCAGGCTCTATCCCTTCAAGATTAAGGAGACCAAGAAGGGCAAGTACAGGGGCTTTACGCTGCACAGCGATGTCGGGTGCCCGAAGCACAAGGACGGGCAGGTGCCTACAGGCCCTCTCTACGACCTCTACATTCAGGATGACCTCAACCAGGAGGACTACTGCGAGTTGGTCGAGGTCTTCAACGACAAGCAGTATGAGGGCAAAGAGGCCGAGGACTTCGTCGTTATGTTTACAGGCGGTCTCCTGGACTTCGAAGAGAATGTCGCCGAGGCCAACACAGAGGAATAGCGGCCTGGACTAAGCGCCGCCCGCCCAGCGTGTCAGTTCCGCCCTGCTCAGCTTTATCCCACCAGATGCAATGTCCTCCGGCCACGGCAGGACCGTCTTCGGGACCATGTACCCCGGCAGCACGTCCCGAAGCGCTTCCGCCAGACGCCCTGCGCCTAGTAGCGCTCCGCTTGCCAAACGCACATAGGCCACGGGGCGTTTCCCCCATTCGTCATCGTCCACCGGCACGACCATCGCCTCTTCGACACCTTCGAGCGCGCACAGGTGCTTCTCAATCGTTTCCGGCTGAATGTTCTCGCCGCCGCTGATGAACATGTTGTCTCGGCGGCCGATCACGTGAAGGTAACCGTCATCATCCAAGTGCCCCAGGTCGCCCGTCGCGAACCAGCCCTCGGCTGTCAGCGGCAGATCGAGTGCGCCGTCCGGCTGCAAATAGCCCTGAAACAGCGTATCTCCCCGCACCAGAATCTCATCCTCGTCCGAGATCAAAACGGTACCCTCGGCGAGCGGCCGGCCCGAGGTCAGCAAGTGCTCGACGGAATCGCCCGGCATCGTGCACGCGATCATCGACGCCGTTTCGGTCATCCCGTAGCACGTATAGATTGGAATGCCCCGCTCCACCGCCTCCCGCACCAGTCCCTCCGGCGTCGGCCCCCCACCCAGGAGCACGGCCTTCATCCGCGCCAAGGCCGCCGCCGCGTCGTCGTCCTGCAACAGGCGGTACAACTGCGTCGCGACCAGAGATACGTGCGTGGGTTGATAGCGGGCCATCGCTTCTTCGAGAGATTCCTCGGCCTCAAGCGCGACGATCGCCGCACCCGCATTCAGGCAGCGCATGACGATTCCAATCCCGCCTACATGGTAGAGCGGAAGAGAGAGAAACCACCGGCCGCCCGCGCCGAGGCCGAGCTGCTCAATCGCCGCCTGCGCGCTCGCGGAGCAGTTGGCCGACGACAGCAGCGCCCCCTTAGGATCGCCGCTGCTGCCCGACGTGTGCACGACGATGCGCCAATCGCCTTCCAGCGCCGGCGCTTGCCCGGCAGGCCCAGCCACCGGAAACTTGGGCTGAACCAGCCGCTCCGACACACGCCGCACCTTCTCGGCGGGCCAGCGTGGGCTGAGCGGCGCCGCGATTGCGCCCCGTGCCAGCACGCTCAGCAACGAAGTCACGTCCCCCACCGCGTTCCCGACCTGCATGGGAAACGGCACGCCCAGCTGAATGTCCGTCAGCGCGATACTCTTCTCGCTGGACGTCAGCGCCTCTCGCAGATTGCTGAACGAGATCGATTCTTCGCCAGTGATAATCGCGGGACTTGAAGATTTCCAAGGGATATTCACAACAACCTTCCAATGCAGAATAGATTCACGAAAGGAGGTAGCGCTAACCAACCTCCGGGGATACTCCTGAGCCGGGCATATCGTCCCTTAATGCGTTGCCACGATTTCCGGCTCAGGCTCCGACTGATACGACTCGAAGAGTTCCACAAAGTCTTGGCGGCCCGCTTTTCTCGCGCGTTGTAGAACGGAAACTCCGGGGCCGCCGCTACCTTCCTCTGTCGGGTCCAGACCGAGTTCCAGCAAATAACGGGCCGTTTCCAAACGCTGGGAATCCATCATCAAGTGCAAGAGGGTCATACCATAGTAATCCATTTCGTGTAGCACCTTAGGATCTTCAATCAGTGCCCGCTCCACAAATTCCGTGTCGCCCAGGAGCACCGCGTCCGCGACCTCGTAGTACGCATCGTGCTCCAATAGAAGATCTGCGATCCCCCGATCTTGTCTGTATGCCGCATGAAACAACGGACGTCGAAACAATTCACCTGAACCGTCAGGATCGGCGCCTGCATCCAGGAGAATTCGCGCGATCTTGAGATTGCCTCCCTCTGTCGCCAAAGCAAGTGGTGTCATCCCCATCCAGGGGTCACCCAGATTCGGATCGGTGCCAGTCATCAGTAAGAGACGCACAACGGTCGTGTCCTCTTTCTGGACGGCATTGGAAAGGGCAGCGTCTAGCCCGGAAAATGAACCGCCGGCGTACTCAATTACACGTGCGCCCAACAGCGATACGTACAGCACAACGCCCAACAGGGCAATGATGAGAAGAGCTTGAACTCGGGGCTTTAGCTTCATAGGTGATGATGCTATATCAGCCAACCGGCCGAGAACAAGAGGGTGAAAAGGAGCAATAACACGCCCGTTTGTGCCAGTACCCGGTTGAGTTCTCGGGGATCTTTGTATAGAAATGCCGTCCGCAGGCTCGGGAGTGCCGCCACGAGAACCAGACAGCCCAATAGTGCGTAGCGGTGTTCACCAGTAAACCAGACGAGCGCGGCCGGAACGCCGGTGGACGCGATGAGGATGCACATGAGGTATTCGGCCTTGGCGAAGACTCTGCCAAAGCGGGCCGCGAGCGTACTCTTGCCTGCCTCGCGGTCGCCGTCGATGTCCCTGAGATTGTTGACCGTCAAGATCGCGACACTGAACAGCCCAGGCGCGAGCGAGGCGATCAGGACTTCGGGCGGGAGGGCCCCGGCCTGAAGGTAGTAGGTGCCGCCGACGGCAATGGGACCGAAGAAAACCAATACGAACAGCTCGCCCCAGCCGTGGTAGCCGAGCGGATAGGGCCCGCCGGTGTAGGCGAGTCCTGAAACGATGGACGCGATACCGATGAGGAGATAAACCTGCCCGCCTCGGAACACGATGTACGCGCCCGGCACGAACACGGCCACAAACGTCAGGATGACCGCGCCCTTCATGACCTGCGGACTGATCAGTCCCAAGGCCACCGCGCGCGGCGGTCCAAGCCGGTCCTCATCCGTGCCCTTAACGCCGTCGGAGTAGTCGTTGGCGAAATTCGTGCCGATCTGAATCAGCAACGCACCCAGCAGACACGCCACCGCCGACGGCGCATGAAACGCCGCAGCATCCGCGGCCATCGCGCTCCCGATCATCACCGGACACGCCGCCGCCCACAGCGTCTTGGGCCGCGCGGCCAACACCCAGCGATTCGATTGCACGTGTGCCTGAGTATTCATTGTAAAACCTCAACTTGTCCACAGATAGACACAGATTGCACAGATACTTAGGGAGCCTTCAATCCATCAACATCAAGATTCGATAGGTCGCCAAGTCATGACGCTCCATCTGTGTCATCTGTGTTCATCTGTGGACAAAAGAACGTTACGTGCCATCCGTCCAATCCGAGGCTAAAGCGGTTAAGGCAGTTTCGGATATTTACTGAAATCCGGTTTGCGCTTTTCGTTGTACGCGTTGCGGCCTTCCTGGCCCTCTTCGCTCATGTAGAACAACCGCGTCGCGTGGCCCGCGAGCACTTGCAGTCCTGCCTGGCCGTCTTCGTCAGCGTTCATCGCGGCCTTGATGCACGCGATCGCGATGGGCGAGTTTGCGAGGATCTCGCGGCACCACGTGACAGTCTCCTCTTCGAGCTGGTCGAGCGGAACGATGCAGTTCACCATCCCCATTTCGAGCGCCTGCTGCGCGTTGTATTGCCGGCACAGAAACCAGATCTCCCGCGCCTTCTTCTGGCCCACGATCCGCGCCATATGCGATGAGCCGTAGCCCGCGTCGAAGGACCCGACCTTCGGCCCGGTCTGCCCGAATATGGCGTTGTCGGCCGCGATCGTGAGGTCCGCGACCAAGTGCAGGATGTGCCCGCCGCCGATGGCGTAGCCCGCGACCATGGCAATGACGGGCTTTGGGCAGGCGCGCATTTCGCGCTGGAGATCGAGAACATTCAGCCGGGGCGTGCCGGATTCGCCCACGTAGCCCGCGTCGCCGCGAATACCTTGATCGCCCCCCGAGCAAAAAGCCATATCGCCCTCACCCGTTAGAATGATCACCCCCGTCGCCGTGTCCATGCGCGCGTCGTCCAGGGCGTCCCGCATCTCATCAACCGTCAGCGGCGTGAAGGCATTACGCCGGCCAGGGCGGTTAATGGTGATTTTCGCGATACCCTCCGCCTTGTGATACCGGATTTCTTCGTATTTCTGTCCAACATCGTTCCAGTTAATGGCTGCCATTTCGATACTCCCGAAGATAGTTGAGACCAAGGCCAAAGGGCCGGCCCGATAAGATGACCGGAAAGCGCCTATTAAACCACACCCACGGCGCACCCGTCATCTTGGGTGGCAGGATAGGGTGGGCGAATTCGCCGACGCCAACCAGAAAAAGACCTCGCCGGGCGCGCGATGGGTCGCGTGCCCGGCGATGGTTGTGAGTGGTTGGCGATCTAGTGGGCTCTATTATCCGCCGAGGAGCTGGAGGGCGGTTTGTGGCACGATGTTGGCCTGGGCCAGCACGGAGGTGCCTGCGCTTACGAGAATCTGGTTTCGCGTGAAGATGATCGTTTCAAGCGCGATGTCCGCGTCGCGGATAAAGCTCTCCGAAGACTTCGAGTTCTCTTCCTGGATCGCCAGGGTCGTAATGGTAAATTCAAGCCGGTTCTGCGCCGCACCCAACGTCGACCGCATCCCGTTGACCGTTATGAGGGCGGCGTCGAGTACAGCCAAGGAGGCACTTGCGTTTGCCTGGCCCGTCGCCGCAACCGCCGGGTCACTGATACCACTCCCCGTCAATCCGGCTATGAGGAGCCCTGCCGTTGTAGCTGCCGCCGTCAAATTGATGTCGATGGTCGTTCCCGCGCGGGCACCGACCTGAAGCGTGATCGTTGGTGTCGTACCGTCCAACGGTATGACGCCGTTAAACTCGGTGTTGCTGGCGATGTCGTCAATCTGGAGGAGAAGTTGGTCGAATTCCAACTGGAGATCCAGACGGTTCTGAACGCTGTTCGTGCCGTTTGCCGACTGGACGGCCAGCTCGCGCATCCTCTGAAGGATGTTGACCGTTTCGCCTAGCGCGCCCTCTGCCGTTTGCACGAGGTTGATGCCGTCTTGCGCATTGCGCTGTGAAACGCGCGCGGCCGCTGCGACGGAGCGGAAGCCCTCGGCGATGGCGAGCCCGGCGGCGTCGTCACCGGCGCGGTTGATGCGGAGCCCACTCGCGAGACGCTCAAGGGATTTGTTGAGGGCGAGGGTCGAGTTGCGCAGGATGCGGGTGGTGCGGAGCCCTGCGATATTGGTGTTAATGCGTAAGCCCATGGCTTATTCCTCCATGAATATGTGAGCCTCTGCGTCCTTGCATTGGCTGGCGCCCGCCGCGTAGGCCTTGGCGCTAAAAGAGTTATCGGCAGGTCCGCGGCCGGACTTTAGGCCGGAGTCCGCTCCGGCGGGCGAATTGGCCGCGGATTCGACCGCTCTTATGGGGTCCTATTCGAGTAGAAACTCAAGATCGCGCGGGGCGGCTAGGGGGTAGGGTTGTCCTTGGGGGCTTTTGGCTGGATGGCGCCGGCGCGGACCAGCGCGTCGAAGGTTTCGCGGTCGATCATGTCTCCCGAGGTCACCACTTTTGTCGAACCGTCGACGGTCACGCCAATCTGGCGCACTTTCCCTTCGGGCCGCTCGATGACGTTGCCTCTGAGCATCCTCTCAAAGTCGAGGCGCATCAGCTTTTCCGGCGGTGGCGCCGGCTTGTCCTTCTCAGACGGTTGCGGTTCCTTGGTGTCCTGGGTCTTCCGTTTGCGAAACAACACGTCCCCTCTCCTTGCTATGCGCTTCCCCCGGCGCGACAAGTGCGCGAATACGCCCCTATTGGCCCGCGCCCGGGGCTTGTTCCTCGCGCTGCCTAATCGCTTCGAGCGCCTCGGAGGCAACCTGAGTGAATGGGGGTTCCGGATATTTCTCCAGGCTCATTTCAAGCGGCCCGATGCTGGATGCATCGCCCAGGGCCCCCACCGCGCCGGCGACGCGCGCCCGGGTCCCGAGGTCAACGTGGTCTTCATTCAACGCGGTCGTGAGAATGTCGAGGTCCTTCTTGACGGGCCCGCGCAGGATCACGCGGATAATCTCGTTCCTGTAGGCGGGCTCGACATCCTCGGCAAGATACATCGCACTCAGCTCGTCGCGTGCTTCCTGGTCACCCCAGACCGCCATGCTTGATAGCGCAGAGAAGCTTACGCTTGGGGACTTGTCCTTGCGGGCGACCTCAAGCAGCGGCATAACGTCAGGATGCTCGATGTGACCGATCAGTGTGACTGCGCAGGCCCGGATCACATGGTTCTCGGAAACCAGGAGCGGGGTGAGGTCGTCCATGTAAAGTGGCGTTAGGCGTTCGGTAAGGCATTGGAGGATGAAGAGGCGCGCATCGTCGCTGGTGTCGGGCGCCGCCATCATGTCGATGATGGGCAAGAGCGTTTTGGGGCCCATGGCGGCCAACTGGCTGATGATGACAAAGCGCCGGAAATCGACTGTACGTTTCTCAGGGTCTCGCGCCATTGTGATGAATTCTTCCACCAGTTGGCCCGGGGTAGACTTGTCCAGGAGCTCCAGCACCTGCTCGGCATTGTCGGTTTCGCCTCCCGAGCATCCGCCTAGTCCCGAGGTCAACGTGAGGCAGATGGCCAACATCGCGTAGAAAGAACGCATTACACATATCTCCTTGTCCCCGCTGAGAGGACGCACTCGCGAGCGCTTATGGGTTGGCGGAAGCATATCAGATCGACGATGGAAAATCTCACTGCCTTCGGCAAGTACCGGTATATGTTTCGACAGATCCGGGCGCGCCAAACAGAGACTAAAGCGCCGCAACTTGCCCGGCGTCGTGGAATTCATCAGTTTTCACATGGCCGTCCATCGCGGCCGCCACTATACCCGTGCGGGGCCGCAGGGACAACAGACTGTATGGGACAGGGGCTGGCGTCGAAGCACGAGTCTTTTGGAACGCCGCCGTTCTGGGGAGTAGACTAATCTGCGTCTGTCCGATGGTGCCCATTTCATGCCAACTCTTCGATATCCGATCCCCGCGTTGATTATCGCACTGTGCTGCTCGCATTCGCATGGTCTCCATGTGTTGGTCCAGACGACGACGCGATCGGCCGCGGGCGAATCGGTGGGCGTGGTGCAGCAGGTGGTCAACCTTGAATCGGGAAGGCCGGTTCCAGGCGCGATAACGTTGCCTGGCGCCGTAGCACTCCACCCGGCGCGCTATACGGCCTCAGGCGTCTTCGCCGTGATGACGGTCGGTCCTCTCACGGGTGGCAGACCGAATGCGCCCAGCACTCGGACGGTGCTTGCGACGTTTCGCGTCTCTCCTCTCGATATCATCGCGAACGATCTTCTTTCGCGCCGGCGAGGATGGACTACCACCGGCGCCGTCTTGCTTGAAGATGCATCATCTCCCGGGGACACCGTCGCACTGCTTGAGCGCTCCGAAGAGCCGGGCGAAGGTGCAGGAAGGCTCACCATCCTCCACGGCGACCTGGCTTCCGGAGAATTCCCCGGGGACGCGTCAAGCATGTGGGAGCTGGACGACATTCCCATTGACGCCTGCGTACTGCCCGATGGCGAGACCCTGGTCGTGCTCTGCGAAGAACCTGGTACTACGAGGTCGTATCTGCACGCTCGAAACGTTTTCACGGGCGAGGTGGTTGAGGACGCACTTGATCTGCGCTCGGAGGAGGGGCAGTTCGGGAGCGCGCCGGTCGCACTCATGACCTCCCCTGGAGGATCGCATCTCGTCGCGCTGACTTCCGGCTATCAGATCCGACGCTCCTCAGGTGAAATGGCGTCGCGGATCCATGTGCTGGACTCCGCGACCTTGTCCGAGCCGGAACCACCGCACTCAGTGCCCGGCACGGCCATTCTGCTGGAGGAACCATTGCGCCCGGGCCATGGCGACAGTCTTTGGATCGTCACCCGATCGGCGGGCGCCGGTTTTGCCTACGCGACGCATCTGAAGCTCACCGAAAACAGCTCGGAGCTTGCCGTCCACGCGACGTTCAGCGGCGTGGATAGACCCTTGAGAGTGGCCGCCGCCCCCAGCGGGCCGGCGGTCGCGGTTGCTGCCGCTGAGCGTCTGGAGGTCTGGCCGGAAGGATCGCCTGGGGTGGCCGAGAGGACCCGTACCTTCGATGCCCCGATAGGCGCCATCGAGTGGTCGGTCGACGGGATTCTTGCCGGGGAAGGTGGGCGTCTGCATCATCTCGATCCGGACACCTTGTCGACCTTGGGCAGCGTGCAGCTTCAGACTGGCCACGTGAGTGGCATTCGGTTGCTGCCCGGGGCCGACAGGGACGATCCCGATGGCGATGGGCTTTCGCGCGCGGCCGAGGAAGCGCGAGGCACTTCGGTTGACTCTCCCGACACGGATGGAGACGGCGTCCCAGACGGTGTCGATCCTGAGCCGCTTGTCCCTTCACCTCGTCTACGGTTGCCGGCCACGGTGACGTTGAGAGGCGGGGCGGCCGGCATAGAGGAAATTACGTATTCGCTCGACGAATATCAAGCATCGCCCGTGAGCGTGCGTTACGATCGGAGCGATATGCGTTGGTTGAGGGTGGGGTCGGAGGATTTGTCGTTCCAACGTCCGCGACTGACCCTAAGTCTCGATCCGGCCCGTTACCCATCCATTGAGGATGACTGGGTGTCGGGTGTGATTTCCGTGAGTCTCGCCGGAACGCGGCCGGGAACTCATGCCGCGGGAAGTCCCGCACGCATCGCGGTGGACGTCGCGCCATCCCGGGGGCGGGTGCGGCGCGTGTTGTGGGTCTGGTCTGAAAGCGAAGAGCCCCGTTCGCTCCGATCGCCCACGTCCGCGCAGAGGTTTTCGGAGCTGGCAGAGATGCTCGCGGGGCCACCGTTCCACTACAGTCATCAAGGGGTTTGGGGACCCTTCGAGGGACCCGTGGGAGCTTATGACGCCGTGTTTCTCACTATGGAAGCCGCTATTGAAGGGGCCCTGACGCGTCAGGTCATACTCGATTATGTGGCGCACGGCGGCGCACTTCTGTTCATTGCCGGTCTGGGCGAAGCGCGGGCATCGGAGGGCATTGAGCGGTGGCTTGAGCCAGCGGGCATAACGCTTGTGGCAAATAGTCAGGTGCAGGGCAGATTCGACAGCGGAGAGAATCATGAAGTCGTACGCAACTGGGACGGGTTCTCAGTTCGAGGGGGATGCGAGATCCAAGCGGATGAGAATGTGACTGTCGCAGTGCCGGTATCTGAAGAGGGCCGGGGGGCCGTGCTCGCTTTGCGAGATTTTGGCTTTGGGCGTATCGCCGTACTGGCCTCTGGCACTCCCCTTGAAGATAGCGCCATTCGCGAACCTAAACACGCGCGCTTCGCGGGCGACCTCTTTCGCTGGCTGGTTTCCGGCCGATACGCGATCCAAGATCGGGACGCCGATAATCTGCCGGATTACGTGGAGGATTCGGATGGAAATGGCGACGTAGACGCGGGAGATACAGATTTCCTGGACAGCGACTCGGACGACGACGGAATCCCGGACGGGGCCGAGGACGTCAACGGAAATGGAAGAGTAGATCTGGGAGAAACGAACCCGCGCAATCCTGACTCGGATGGCGACGGGATCGTTGACGGCGCCGACGCTTTTCCCTTGCCGCAGCTGGGCATATCGCAGATAACGAGTGTTAGCCCGCAAAGCGGGCCTGCGGAAGGCGGCACGTCCGTTGACCTGGAAGGGCTGAATTTCACGTCGAACTCCGCCGTTTGGTTCGGAGACCGGCGCTCGGAGCGCGTTGAGAGGGTCGACGCGGGACATCTCATTGCCATTGCCCCCGCCAACGACGCCAATACGCTGGTCACTGTCCGCGTGCAGGATCCCGCCGGGGGTGAAGAGGCCCGTCTGCCCTCGGGATTCCGATATACGCCGCGAAGCCACGCGGGTATTGGATTGGATTTGCTGCGCGTTGCCCGACGGCAGTACCAAACGTACTCGGGAGCAATGTCGGTTGTGCTGGATGCTCCAGACATCAAAGTCGGGCGCGTCGAATTCAACGTAACCGTCAGCCCCGCCGGCGCCATCGACAAATTCCGAGTCATCGCCAGCCCCCAATTGCGTGCCGCACATCGGACGGTGTCAGTGAAGCCCTTTTCTCCGTCTTCGTATCGAGTCCGCTTGCCTGCGGGAACGATGCCCTTGACCGGCCGAATGAATCTATGCACGGTTCAGTGGTCGACTTCAAGAGGGCTCGACAAGTCTCAGCTGCGATTCGAGATCCACTTTCCCCTGGTCATGGTACAGATGGGCGGGGCTGCTTTGGTGGAGAAGACCCACCCTCTTGGCGTGGATCTGCTTCGGCCGGCCGTTTCTCCGTCGCCTCTGCGCTAAGATCTCGCCTAACGGGTCTTGAGGTATTCCATCACTGCGGTTTTTTCGTCATCGCTCAGGTAATCGTCGGGGAAGGTATGCCCGGCGGAGCTGTTGCCGATGCGCTCGGTATTGTAGAACATGCGGCGTTCGCGCGAGTTGAGTCCGTCTGGTATCTGCTCGAATTCCATGACCAGAATGCCGCCGCGTTCCCAGTCATAGCCATAGTCGTTCCGTCTCCAAATCACCGGGCGCTCGTCGACGTTGAAGAGATGGTAGAGCGTGGGGATGGAGCCGTTGTGGAGGTATGGCGCGGTGGCCCAAATGCCGTCAAGCGGCTGGGCGATGTAGCCCTTAGACTTGAGGTTCACGGGGTGCTCGCCAAAGTATTGCAGCCAGCCTGCATTGGAGGACTCGCGCATTTGCCGGGAAACCGCGTTCAGGCGAATGCGGTCGGTGCCGACCTCTTCGATCGGGACGACCTTATTGGGGTAGCTAGCTTCGTCGTCGTATCTTCCGTGACACTTGGCGCAGTTCTTGTTAAAGGCGGCGCGGCCCTTTTCGGCAAGCGCCTTATCGATCGGGTGCGGATACTTTGGCGCTTCGACTTGCTCGATATAGGCCTGGATATGGACGAAATTGGGCTCCAATGAACGGAACATCTCGTCGGAAAATATCGGTGCCATGGCGAAGGGCATCATCTGGCGCGGCGTCTTGGGGGCGAAGGCGTCGCAGTAGAGTCTCTCCTTCTTCTTGAACAGCCACCACGCAGGCGTATTCATGTCGTGATGGCGCAGCTTCTCGGGATGCTGCATGTAATCGAGCGCGAGCATCGGATTGCGAAGCGCCTCGAATACCGCCGCGAAGACGACGGCGTTGGTTCCGCCTTTCTGAAGATTGAACGGCGTATTGAAGGGGGCCTTGGTCTCGCCTACCGACCCAGGGTCGCGGCCCGCATCGAGTGCGTCGAGTCTGAGTATGTCCGTGACGAGGGTGGTCAGGTCGAGGTGGGAATTTCCCAGGCCCATGATGGTATCGCCCATAACGTGGCCGCCGTGGCATGCGAAGCAGTTCGTGACGAGCCCCCCCTGGCCGTCCGGCGTGTAGCCCATCGGAATCCACGGGTCGCCACTGGGCCGGTCGGCCCAGCCGTAACGTTGCCACGTCATTTCGCGCCGTTCGGTCTCTGTGGCGTCGGCCGCCTTGACTCTCTCTTGCGGCTCCCAAACCTGCCAGAGACGCGGCACGTCCGCCGTGTACATAAGCGCCACTCCCATGGGCACGTTCAGGATGATGTCGAGACCGCGGCCGGCGTCGGGCGTGATGCCTAAGGTGAGGTCGAAAGCTTCGTTCGCCTCTGCGGCATGGACGCTCCCCGCGCAGAACGTGAGAACAAGCGCCGCGATGAGGGCAAATTTTCTGACAAAGATGAGATTTCTCATGCTGCGTATAGCCCCCAATGCGGCTTGATGACGCGGTCCACCTAATATAGAAACGGTAACACAGGATGCGTGATTCGGCAAGAATCGGGGGCCTTTTGGCGCTACAGAGTCAGAAACGCCGCGGCGGCCCGCGATCAGTTCCCTAAGAAGAGCAGCATGGGCTGCTCAAGCGCCTCGCACAGCCAGCGCATGAACCGGGCGGCGTCCGCCCCGTCGATAACGCGGTGATCGTAGCTGAGCGACAGCGGTATCAAGGTCCGTGGGACGAAATCGCCGTCGATGTATACAGGCTCGACACGCGAACGCGCCACGCCAAGGACCGCGACCTCGGGCAGGTTGACGATGGGCGAGAAATCGGTCCCTCCGATGCCGCCGAGGTTGGTGATGGTGATGCAACTGCCCTGGAGTTCGTCGAGGGTGGTCTTCCGGTTTCGCGCGCGCTCGGAGAGGTCGCTCAACTCCTTCGAGATGTCAATCAAACTCTTACGGTCGACATCCTTGATGTTGGGCACGAGCAACCCCCACTCCGTATCGACCGCGACTCCAATATTGTAGAACTCTTTGTAGACGATCTCTGAGTTCGCTACATCCACGCTGGCATTAAATTGTGGAAACTGTTTGAGCCCCTGGGCCAAGACCTTGACAAGGAGTGCCGTCGCCGTGAGTTTCCCGCCGGCCGCCTGGACCTGTGGCCCATACTGCTTCCGGAATTTTTCGAGCTCGGTGATGTCGGCCTTGTCGTGATGGGTGACGTGCGGGATCGTGTTCCAGGCCCGTGCCATGTTCTCTCCCGTAATGCGGCGGACGGTCGTCATCTTCTCTCGCGTGACGTTTCCCCAACGCTCGAAGTTCGGCAACGGCAGGCCGTCCGTGGCCCGCTTGGGCGCGATCCCCGGCGCTCCCCGCTCTGCCACGTCCCTGCCCCTGCGCGCATAGGCCTTGACGTCGTCCGCCGTGATGGCGGCGCCCGGCGTGGATGGATGGACTTCGTAGATGTCTACGCCGATCTCACGGGCGAGACGGCGAATGGATGGCGCCGCGCGCACGGTCTCGGGTCTCTTGGTTGTCGGGGCGGGCGTTTGCTCGGGCGGGGGCTGTTCCGGCAACGACCCCGAAGGCTCCTCAGCCATCGCCGCGGGCGGGATGGCGGCCTCCTCTTCGGCCGTCTCTTGAGGCGCGGGCGTGTCCTCCGCGACGGGAGGCGGTGGCGCAGCGGCCGCGAGGGTCTCGTTGATGACGAGGATGACCTCGCCGACGCGCAGGACCTCGCCCTCCTTGGCCCGAATCTCTGCGACAGTGCCGGCTTCGGGGCAGGGCACCTCGACAACGGCCTTGTCGGTCTCGAGCTCGATCACGGGCTGGTCTTTTTCGACGGTGTCGCCAACGGCAACGAGGACCGCGGTGACGGTCCCGGACTCGATGTTTTCTCCAAGTTCGGGGAGTGTGAAAGCAATCGCCATAATCTTATGTCGGGTCCTCTACAGTGCCGCGGATTCAGTGCGTTAAAGGATCGGCCTTATCAGGGTCGATGTTGAGCCTTCTCATGGCGTCGTTAACGGTCTCGCCGCTCACATCGCCGTCCATCGCCAGGGCTTGCAGCGCGGCCAGCGTGATGAACCGCGCATCGATCTCGAAATGGTTCCGCAAGGAGGCCCGGTCCTCGCTCAGACCGTAGCCGTCGGTGCCGAGGGCCGTAAGGGGACCCGGGACCCACTTGGCTATCGAGAGCGGCAGGGCCTTCATATAGTCGGACGCCGCGACGAACACGCCCTCTTCTCCCTGCAATCGCTGGGTCACAAAAGGCGTCCTCGGCGCCTCGCCGGGATGCAAGAGGTTCCAGCGGTCCGTTTCCGTCCCGTTGTTGTGCAGCTCCTTGTAGCTCGTCACGCTCCAGACGTCTGCCGCCACATTGTACTCTTGAAGGAGGGTCTGCGCCTCGAGCACCTCGTTGATAATCGCCCCGCTGCCAAAGAGTTGTGCCCGGTGCTTAGCGGATTTCTCGGCGGGCTTGAACTTATACATCCCGCGCAAGATCCCTTCCTCGACGCCATCGGGCATTTTAGGCATGGGATAGTTCTGGTTCTCGACGGTGAGGTAGTAGAAGATCTTTTCGCCGTCGATGTACATGCGCTTGATGCCGTCCCGGATGATAGCGGCCATCTCGAATGCGAAGGCCACGTCGTATGCGGCGAGACTCGGGTAGGAATAGGCCAGAAGTTGGCTGTGACCGTCCTGATGTTGAAGGCCTTCGCCCGCGAGTGTTGTGCGGCCCGCCGTGGCCCCAACGAGAAAGCCTTTGCATTGCATGTCCCCCGCGAGCCACGCGAGGTCGCCGACCCGCTGCAAGCCGAACATGGAGTAGTAGATGAAAAAGGGAATGGTGTTAATGCCGTGGTTGGCGTAGGCCGTGCCGGCGGCGATGAATGATGACATTGCTCCGGCCTCGTTAATGCCCTCCTCAAGGATCTGTCCGTCGACAGCCTCCTTGTAGTAGAGAAGGTTGTGCTTGTCGACGGGCTCGTAGAGCTGGCCTACGTGCGAGTAGATGCCAAAGCGTCGAAATAGGGCCTCGAGGCCGAAGGTGCGGGCCTCGTCCGGGACGATGGGGACGATGAGCTTGCCAACGTTCTCGTCGCCCATGAGCTTGCTGAGAATGCGCACGAAGACCATTGTCGTCGAGACCTTGCGGGTGCCGGTCCCATCGTAGAATTCGGCGAAGAGGCCGTCATCGGGGGGCGCTATGGGCGTGAATTGCGTGTTCCGACTCGGCAGGAAGCCGCCCAGTCTCTCGCGCTGCTCCCGGATGTACTGGATCTCGGCGCTTTCTTCGGCGGGCCTGTAGAAGGGCGCGGAGGCCACGTCTTCGTCGTTAATGGGGATGCCGAAACGCGTACGGAACTCTCGCAGCTCGTCTTCGTTTAGTTTTTTCTGCTGATGCGTAATGTTCTTGCCCTCGCCGCTTTCGCCAAGGCCGTAGCCCTTAATCGTCTTCGCGAGAATGACCGTCGGCGAGCCGCGGTAGGCCATTGCGGCGTTGTACGCAGCGTAGATCTTGTGGGTATCGTGGCCGCCGCGGCGCATGCGCTCGAGCTGGCCGTCCGTCAGCGGCTTGAGAAGCTCGGTCACGCGCGCATCGCCGTTGGCGAAATGTTCCCTGATGTAGTCACCGGGGGAGACGGTGTACTTCTGATAGTCACCGTCCACGACCTCGTCCATACGGTGCACCAGCGCGCCCTCGTTGTCGTTGGCGAGTAGCGGATCCCAATCGCGCCCCCAAATCACCTTGATGACGTTCCAACCCGCGCCCCGGAAAGCGGACTCGAGTTCCTGAATGATTTTCCCGTTCCCGCGCACCGGCCCGTCGAGGCGCTGAAGGTTGCAGTTGATGACGAAGATGAGGTTGTCGAGCTTTTCACGCGCCGGGAGTGTGATGGCCCCGAGGGACTCGGGCTCGTCGGTCTCGCCATCGCCCAGAAATGCCCAGACTTTCTGGCCGGTCGGCTCCTTGAGTCCTCGATCTTCGAGGTACCGTATGAAGCGCGCATGATAAATGGCCGTTAATGGGCTCAATCCCATCGATACCGTCGGGAACTGCCAGAAGTCGGGCATCGATCGCGGATGGGGGTACGAGGTGAGGCCGCCGCCTTCGGCGAGTTCGCGGCGGAAATTCTCGAGTTGATGTTGCGTGAGGCGGCCTTCGAGGTAGGCGCGCGCGTATATGCCCGGCGAAGCATGCCCTTGGATATACACGAAGTCGCCCCCGCTCGGATGGGCGGGGCCGCGGAAGAAGTGATGGAACCCGACATCGTAGAGGTTCGCGGCCGAGGCGTAGGTGGAGATGTGGCCACCGATGCCGTCTGAGTGTCTGTTCGCGCGGACGACCATCGCCATCGCGTTCCAGCGGATGATGCTCCGAATGCGCTGTTCGAGGTTCAGATTGCCGGGATACGTCGGCTGCTCCTCGACGGGGATCGTGTTGATGTAGGGCGTGTTGACTGAAAAGGGAATCCGAATGCCCTGCGTGTGCGCACGGGTCTGCAACTGACGCAACAGATAGCGCACCCGCTCGGGAGTCTCGCGGCTAATGACGTCGTCGAGCGCCTCGAGCCATTCGCGGGATTCGGCTTCCTGCTCCGGCGTATAGTGAAAATCGCCCTTCACGCACCTACCCCCACTTGGACGACGCTGCTATGCCATGCGGCCGTAGGCCGCCGCTCGCGCCTCAGTGTTGTCCCAAACAAAGAATGAACTTTCGCAAGTGTTGACCCTCAAGACCAACGTTTCGAACAGACCCTGGGCCAGTTTCAGGGCCATTCAGGATCCGGCCTGCCATTTCGCGAAATCGCTTGTACAAGAAACGCTATCTAGGACAACAGTGTTCCCTCCGACTGATTCTAGGGGATTCCGGTGCGCTTAACAAGCAATCATATGGAGAATTGGCCCCTTTTGGCGGCGGCCTGCGCTTGCGGCGAGCAGCGTAGGCGGGACCGAACAGCTCTGATATGCTAGGGCCTTGACCGGAGGACGTGTGATGGTTCGATTGTGGGGCCACAAGAAGGAGGAGGAAGAGCCTCCCCCCGAGCGGCGTGACGTTCCCGTACGCGCTCTGACGCCCTCGGGTTGGATCTCGGGAACGCTGGTCGTGCCGGGGATAGTGGGCGTCGTCGATTTTATCCACAAGGAGAGCTTTCTACGCCTGACGGAGGTCCAGTTCGAGGGCGACGAAGAGAAGATGCAGTTTCTCGCACTGAAGCGGGATTCGATCGTTTTCTTGTCTGTCGACTCGAACGAGAACCTTGAGTCGGTGGAGACGGTGGGCTTCCAAGAGGAACACCGCGTGACGTGCTGGATCGAGGGCGGGGCCGTCCAGGGCGTGATGCTGCTTCGGCTTGGGGCGCGCTTGTCGGACTACATTGCCCGGCACGATGGCCTCGTCGTGTTGCGCGAATGCCGCTATCGCGTCCGCAATCCGATGACGATGAAAGTCGAGGAAGGTAAATCCTGGGCACTGCTCATGAATCCTCAGAACATCGTGGCGGTAACAGAGGGACCTCAGACGGGCGGGGGATGAATATATGATGCGCGCTTGGACGTGCTTGTTCGTGGGGTGCGCGTTGATGGGGGGTTGCATGTCATATGAAGCGGGCGCGCCGGAGGGCGAGGTGGACATCATCGCACATCGTGGGGCAAGTGCCTATGCGCCCGAGAATACTCTGGCGGCGTTTTCGCTTGCGGCGGATATGGGTGCGGATTGGTTCGAGCTCGATTGCACGCTGACGAAAGACGGCGAAGTCATCGTCATTCACGACGACACGATCGAGCGGACGACGGGAGCGGAAGGTACTGTCGCGGAGATGACGCTCGCCGAACTGAAGCGCTACGACGCCGGAACGTGGTTCGACCCGAAGTTTGCGCAGGAGCGGCTCCCGACCTTGGGAGAGGCCCTCGACCTCGGAAAAGAACGGCAAATAGGCGTCTATATTGAAATCAAAGACAGCGACAATGATCGGGCCCTGAACTCGCAATTGCTGGCTTTGGTCCGTGAAGACGAGCGTTTGCTGCCGGATCATGCTGAAGAAATGATGACCGCCATCGAGGCGAGTGGATCGCGGAACCTCGAACTCGCGCGTAGCGTCATCGCGTTGGTTCGCGAGCGAGAGATGACGCCACAAGTCGCGATTCAGTCCTTCTCCGCCGTCGTATGCGCGGTGGCACTCGTCGAAGCGCCCGAAATCCGCACCGAATTGCTCGCGTCATCGAGCATCGAAGATCCGCTGCACTGGAACCGGTATCTAAGGTGGCTCAAGCTTCTCGATCCGCCGGGATTCAACATCAACAAGAAGGACTTCACCCAAGGACTTCTCGACGACCTGCACGACTCGGGCAAGACCATGGCCCTCTACACCGTCAACGACCCAGCCCAGATGCGCAGACTCATTGGCGCCGGCGTCGACGGCCTTATCACAAACAAACCGGACGTGGTGGTGGAGCTCATCCGAGCCCCTGACGGCTGAATGAGTTCCCGGACGTAGATCTAATCATTGAAGTCTGCTGGCCACTCTCACGAGTCCACGCCAGCGTAGCGACGTTTGACATGCTGGCACCCTAAGTGATCTACTGGATGAGAATGAGCCAACACCCAACTATTCCTGGAGGATCGACGGATGAAGAGGATCTTATTGGGCTGTGTCTGGTTTGTGGTGATCTATCTGGTGGTTTCGGCGATTGGGGGGGGTATAGTTGGCGCGATGGCCGGATCAGGGACAGGGGGATTTGAGGAAGGCTATGGGGCCGGTTCCCAGGCGGGCCAAGAATTTGGTGAAAAGTGGGGAACCCTGATACTTGTGGGATCGCTCTTGATTGCCATTGCCGGCACTGCCACGGGCATTCTGCCGGGAACCAAGAAGACGACCAAACAGGTGCCGCCCGACCCTCCCGAGAGTCAAGCTTGACGTCTCTCCCGCCTACTGGATTTCCACAACCGCCGCGCCTGTAAAGCGTCCGTGGCGCAGGTCGTCGAGGGCGTCGTTGACGCGGTCGAGGGGATAGGGTGTCACCTCGGTCTTGATTGGGATTTTCGGCGCGAGGGCGAGGAAGTCTTCGCCGTCTTTGCGGGTAAGGTTTGCGACGGAGCGAATGACGCGTTCTCCCCAGAGGATGTTGTAGGGAAAGGACGGGATGTCGCTCATGTGGATGCCGGCGCACACGACCGTGCCGCCTTTGCGCACGGCCCGTAGCGCCTCGGGCACAAGCGGGCCGACGGGCGCGAAGATGATGGCCGCGTCAAGTTCCTCTGGCGCCGCGTCACCGGAACCACCGGCTTGGTAAGAACTCCCAGCCCAAACCGCGCCAAGCTTCCGGGCGAAGTCCTGTGTGGCGATGTCGCCGGGACTGGTGAAGGCGTAGACTTCCCGGCCGTCGTGCTTCGCGACTTGGCATAGGATGTGTGCCGCGGCCCCGAAGCCGTAGAACCCGAGTCGCAGGCCGTTTCCCGCCATGCGATACGCCCGGTATCCAATCAGGCCCGCGCACAATAGCGGCGCGGCCTGGACGTCGGGGTAGTTCTCGGGTATTCGGAAACAGAAATCGGCATCCGCGACGCAGTATTCGGCGAAGCCACCGTCGATTTGATAGCCAGTGAAGTTCGGGTCATCGCAGAGGTTCTCGCGGCCCTCTTCGCAGTAGCCGCAGCGTCCGCAGGAGCCGCCCAGCCACGGCACGCCGACGCGGTCGCCTTTCGAGAACGAACCGGCGCCGTCTCCGAGCTCGTCAACGGTACCGACGACCTGGTGGCCCATGACGAGTGGCAGCTTGGGCGCGGCCAGTTCGCCGTCAAGCACGTGCAGGTCCGTCCGGCACAGGCCGCACACGCTCACCTTAACGCGGACCTGGCCCGGCCCGGCCTTGGGCACCGGCAGCTCGGCCTCGACCAAATCTTGGCCCTGCTGCTCAAGAATCATCGCACGCATGATTGGGGCCCTCCGCATGTGCTTCTGGGGACAGGCCGGCACGACCAGTCTGGCCGAAACCACCGGTTTGGTATTCGGGTAATCTACCTGAATTGCCCTCATCGCTCAATCGGCGCGGCCGCTGCTTGGGGCGCGACTATAGCTGCGTTTCGAGGGACTCGGATTCGCGGGTTTCGGCGTAGGCCTCGGCGGCCTCCCGCGTATCCAGATGCAGCCGCGCCAGGACCTCCCGGTAGGGCCTGAAGTACTCCTGGTCAGGCTCGATCCCGTGGTCGTGGGCCTCGCCCATGACTGCTCCGAGCGAAATGACCGCTACGATGTCCTGGTGCTCGAGGGCCTGAAGGGGCCGGTGATGGAACCGGATCGCTTGGGCGATGTCGGACGGCAGACCCCAATAGGCGGCAAGGACATATCCTGCCTCCGGATGCCCAATGCCGAGGAGGTCCTCTTCGGCCGCGATGAGGTGGGCCTGCGGCATGCCTTCGTGAATCATGTGGTAGGGGTTTGGAATGAGCTGCGAGAGCGTGTACCGGCCGATATCCGTCAGCAGACCGGCGGTGAAGATGCCTGACTTGTGGCCAAGTGGGCAGCGCTCCGCGATGGTTCGGGCGGCGTTGGCGATGAAAAAGGCGCTTTGCCAGTAGCCGTCGTAATCGAAATGCGTGGAAGCCTCAGTGAGGTTGATGACCCCGGCGGAAAGGACGGCGAGGTACGCTTCGCGTATGCCGAGGGACGCGATCGCGTCCTGCACGGTGTCCACCTCGTGTTCGAGTCCCAACGCGGGCGAATTGGCAAGTTGCAGCAGCCGCTCCGCGATTGGCGGGTCGGCCTCGACAATCGCCGCGATCTCCTGCGCGGTTGAATGATCGCTGTGTGCGGCCCGCAGCACGCTCTCGACCGTTTCCGGAAGCATCGGCATTGACTCGATCGTGCTCAAGGTATGCACGACGTTCTGGAGTTTGAGGCTCATCTCGATGCGCCGCGCGAGCGCCTTGCGCGATTCGCGGCGCTCGGCCCGTCTGTTTTCGTAGCTCAGTTGAATCGCGTTGCGCACGGTCAGCGCGTTGCAGTGCACTGCGACCACTGTCGATTGAATCGCCTGCTCGATGGTCCGCGTATCGCTTTGTGTCAATGGTGCCGCTGCAGCCAGGAGAACGGACTTGCCCAGATGACCGACGGGGAACACCTGATATCTGTTGGCATACTCCGGTGGCAACAGGTCGCAGTACTCATCAGGCAGGAAGTAGTGGTCGGGCTCGACACCGACATACTGGGCATTGGATGCAACCAGACTCGCGAAGTCGGTGGGGTCGAGGCGGCCTAGCCGGATGAGCGTCTCGACCGTCTTCGTCCCGGCTTCAGCCTGAAGGATGAGCGCCTCCTCCAACTGTTGCTCGGTAATTAGTCGCTCTTCGAGGAGCGTGTGCCCGATGAATTTGCGCATCTGCGCATTCGGGTCAACTGGCCTTCCCATCGCTCTCCCCCGTCATTTTGCGGCTAAATCGCCCCAATAGGGCCATTTCTACGCTATTACCCCAATTTTACCCGACTTTTCGGAAAATTGTGAACAGATCGCCAG
>SDBV01003184.1_pt1 | contig 24432 bp, 28 predicted proteins | sample 2277081 | NCBI WGS metagenome assembly SDBV01 (sample SAMN10402039, study PRJNA504765) | marine sediment metagenome | isolation source: marine sediment core GS10_PC15, 223 cmbsf | place: Arctic Ocean: Southern Knipovich Ridge | collected 2010 | reverse complement strand
TTTTCCGACTTCGAGGCCTTTTCCGACTTCGAGGCCTTTTCCGACTTCGAGGCCGTCTTTACTTCTTCCTCAATCCACTCGACGACGCCGAGGTAGGGCTGTCTGCAGGTTACTCCAATCTTTCCCATTGCTGCGCCCCTTCCAAGACTTACCGCAGTAATTCTTACCCTCATTCTTGACCCTACTTTTATTGTCCTCCTGCTCTGACTCGCCGTTATTATTCCCTGTCGGACATCGCTGTTAAGATAGTCATCCGTAATTTGGGATAGATGTAACAAAGCGTCAGTAGGTCCTATTCTTATGAATGCCCCAAAGTCAGTAATCTCTACGACCTCCCCCTCAATTATCTCCTGAATCTTAGGTAGGAAAGTCAATATGTTCAAGGCAACAGTGTGATAAGTTGCTCCATCCCCAGGAATAATCTTCCCAGTCCTGTCAGCCTTTACATCGATGATAAGGATGACATATCCCATTTCAGGAGAGATTGTACTTTCATACTTGCCTTTTAGAATCGATTGGGCGACTTCCTGAAGTGGCTCACCGAAACTAGAAGGTGGAATGCGAACAACATCTTCAACTTCAAGGATTTGAAACAAATTAGATAGACTCGTAATCTAAAGAATGGTTAAGAATCTTTCTATGAAATGGTCTCACAAAACTGGAGATCCAACTAGTCGTTCTCGACTCAAACTAATTATTCTAATTCCGTTCTTTCTAGCCTCTTGAAGTAATGATCTATCAAGACTTGCTATCGCAACGTCCTTCCTACCTTTGGCATATTGGAGAATCCTCTCATCTGCCGGCGGGAAACCTCGTTTATTTCTATTTTCATCGTCACCAACGATTCTCAGGTCCTTTGCATAGGCAAGCGTCAACCTTGCATCTTTCCCCCTCGTTGTATCTGTTCTCTTGGCAATTCTCTCTAGTTCGCGGATAACTTCCACTACTGTAACGCGATCATAACCACCAAAACTGGTCGTCAGACTCTCCGAGTGGAGAGGCCGAGTCGAAATGCGAATTAAGAAGCTTGTGTCAAGTATTAAGAGCATCGAGGCCATGGCCCTTAGGCTATTACTCCCGAACCTATCAGTCTCCATCTATCAGCTATCCTCCTGCTGATCGCCAGTCTGCTTGCGCTACTAGCAGAAACTGGCCTCCTTAGATTGACTGATATTTTGTCGCCTCCTGCCGAAGAGACCACGCCAAGTGTGACAGCAGTGCCAGAGTTAAGCCTGAGTGCCTCGCCATTCTTTATCTTCTCAACCTTTATCATCTCAGGAGAACCGATCGCCTCGTCAAAAAGCTCAGTATCCATATCCAACGACTCATAGACCGGCGGGAGTTTTCCCGGATGACCTATCACAACACCTACCAGCGAGTCACTCCGGGTTAATGATGGATCGAGATTAGTACCGATAGCTATGAGACCTCCTGCTCGAACCGATTCTACTAATCCTTCACCGGTCCCCAGCGATGCCACTTTTGTCGTAAGGGGTTCATATTTCTTGGACTTCTCCTTGAGGACTCCTGGTCGAATCTCAATTTCATCCCCAACATCTAGAACACCCTGAGCGAGGGAGCCTCCCACCACTCCCCCCTTCATATCCTCGATACTTGAACCCGGCCTATTGATATCAAAGGATCTAAGAACCTGCATAAGTGGAGGCTTGTCGGCTTCTCTCGGAATTGTCTTTATGTCCAGCTCTATTGCCTCAATCAAAGCATCAATATTGAGTCTATGTTGAGCCGATAGAGGGACTATCCTAGAGTTCTCGGCAACGGTTCCTGAAACAAAATCCTTAATGCTTTCATGATTCTGTTTTGCTTCCTCCCTTGTGACAAGATCGATTTTGTTTTGTGCAATCACTACTTGCTTTGTTCCCAACATCTCCAAGGCCAGCAGATGCTCTCTTGTCTGCGGTCTAGGAACATCCTCGTTTGCTGCTATAACCAGAATTGATCCGTCAGTCAAAGATGCGCCAGAGAGCATGTTTGCCATTAGGCTTTCGTGACCTGGGACATCAACAAAACTCAAGACCCTTTGGAGAATGCCTTCGGACTTGCAATTAGGACATTGTTTAGAGGTAGAATAGTTCTGGGGAGATTGGCAGTTCGGACATTTGTAGAATGCTGCGTCGGCATAACCAACCTTAATCGTGATCCCTCTGCGGAGTTCCTCACTATGAGCGCTCGTCCAGACTCCTGTTATCGCATCAACAATGGTGCTCTTGCCGTGATCCACATGACCCGACGTCCCAACATTAACATCAGGTTGATGGGGTATCTTGGGCAACTTCCTGTTTCTCTCCTTCCTGACCCTTGCCTTCCGTTCCTAATTCTCCGAAATCTCCTTTCGTCAGAACTGCATTTACCTGATATATGTCCTCTGTAATTGTGCTGCCTCTCACTAACTTCCTGCGTTTCTCTCCCTTTTTTCCAGACCTGAATCCAATTCCTTTCGTCAATAGGACATAGTTTTTGACTCCCCCCATTATATCGCGTCTCATGGGAAAACCAGCTCTATCGCTCCCCCCAGTTATCTTCACAACCCCTCCTTCAATGGCGAGAACTGAGCTATCAAATTCATCACCGATGTGCATTCCTACCATGCCCTGCGCATCCCTGTCCTTCAACTCCCTCACAAGCGACTTTCCGGTACCTTTGTGAGAAATTATGACCTTGAAGTTTACCAAATCAAGAATTCTTTTTCTTGTAACTTCTAATAAGTCTTTGCGGGCGGTTTTCGGATAAATAACAAGAAGGTGGCATCCAGATTCTTAGGCTTCGAGCTAAGATAAAAAGGAATATTTTTTCTCACAAGGACTGTAAGGAACTTTGACACCCAGGGATTTCTTGAACTTACCGAAGGATTCAACTTTCTTTGAAATGATTGCAGATTCTTCTCTTTTCCTCCAGGCGGAGAGGGGTACCATCATAATTTCCTACGTCATTTCGTACAATCATCATTTCATATGTCCATCTTAGCTAGTCCAGTGTATACTCCGAGGTCGAACCCAGTCTGGGACATCCAGAATTTGGAGTTGTGTTACACCTTGTTTTCCTAGAACCCGTATAGCGGAGCGACCTTTCTCTTCATTGAGAGTATGTCTTCCAATAGAGATTGTTCCTCCTCGGACATCGAAACCTTGTACTTGTCTTGAAGAAGTCTCATTCCAGCTTGACTTGGGAGAGTGAAAAGTGTTTCGCCCTCGATTACTGTTCTCCCAACAACGACGCCACTAATCGAAACCGCCACCTCAGTCCCCTTTGTGGCCGAAGTAATGCTCTCTCCTTTATCCTGGATTTGCTTAATCATGCCGACCGTTTTCCCCCGGGAATTCATAACGTCAGATTTTTGCTTCAGGGTACCTTCAATCACTTCAATTCCGAAAACTGCTGGATCACTTCTCCTGAAGACCATGCCCTTGAGGACTCTGAACTTCGACGGCAGAGTGATCTCTCCGAGCTCGGCCTTCTTAATCGCTTCCTGCTCTTCCTGTACCCAGGCGGTATAACTTGTTATTAGATCGTAGAGAATCCCCTCGGAGAATATTCTCACACCTTTCGAAACCGCCTCTTCCTTTGCGTCCTCTAGTACCTTGACTCCGAATGCAAGGATTACGCCAAAATATCTATCCTTATCACCGACAAGGGATGCGTTTACTACATCCCTCCTTGAAATGGGTCCGATATCCGCGCTTCGGATCTGAGTATCGGTTTTCTTCAACATCTCTACAATGGCCTCAAGGGAGCCGAGAGTATCTGCCTTGATCACTACCCCAAGTTTATCCGTCTCGATGAAAACTGCTTGCACCTCAGATTCTACCTGCCTCTTCTCTACCTCCGTGATTGTTCCTCCATCCCCTGCTCCTAGGATTGGGGAGCCCCCGAGTACCCCCTCAAGATCAGGCGTTGATATTTTCACCCCAGCTGCAGCAACCACTTCGTCAACTAGCTTAAACTTATCGCGTGGATCTCTCATTTCATCTAGCGGTTTTGGCATGAATAGAGCCTTGACTTTGGTAACAACGGGGCCGTTCCGTTTCGCGAGTACTACTTGATCATGCGTCCTCAATATTCCCTCTATGAGGATTACATTCGCTGTGTCTCCTAGACCCGGCTCCTTCTTTACTTCGAGAACTATCCCCCGGGTCTCCTCTCGTGACCCCGAAAGCTTCTTGCTCAGATACTGTTGGGTAAGACCGATAAGCACTGACAAGAGTTCTGGGATGCCTTCTCCTGTCTTGGCGCTCACCGGTACTATGCTGACCTCTCTGGCTGGATTTTTCACACGGAAGAAGGCTTCAGAAATCATACCCTCGCGAGACAAAGCTCCAACCACAGTATAGATTCTATTGTCTAGCTCATCTACGACCGACCTGTCACGTTTTTTTAATGATGAAGTGAATCCACCTGAGATCTTAGTCCACCCAGGAATAGTATCTAGCTTGTTGAGGGCGATCAAGAAGGGAACTTTTCTCTTCTTTAGGATACCAAGGCTTTCATATGTCTGCATCTCAAAGCCCTTCATCACATCAACGACAACGATAGAGATGTCCGCAGCAGAACCTCCTCTGCTACGCAGATTAGAGAAGACCTCATGTCCAGGAGTATCTATCACAAGGAGTCCTGGAATTTTCACTGTTCCACCGAGCTTATCGAGAAGGGGGCCACAGATCTTCTGAAGTGTCTCTGCTGGGAAAAAACTGGCTCCGATGTGTTGCGTGATTCCTCCCACCTCTCTTGTCTGAACTGCTGTCCCTCGAACCTTGTCTAGAAGAGAGGTCTTGCCGGAATCTACATGTCCCAGTACTACTACAATTGGCTGCCTTAGGTTGGGATCTGACAAGTTCGTGGACACCTCTATCTATAGGGATACCGATATTGTTTCTATTGGACGATTTAAAAGGCTAGTGAATACTCAAAGTAGCAAGTCTTAAGTCAGTCCCAGAATTCGAGATTCCCGCTCAAAACTCTCGATAGAATCAGAGGCATGGACTACGTTTTCGGTTGTGGCTAAACCAAGATCTCCCCTGACTGTCCCTCCAGGGGCCTCTAATGAATTTGTGGAGCCTATCATTCTTCGAACAACCTCCACCGCGGAAGCTCCTTCGAGTATGATTACAACTATTGGCCCCGAAGTAATGAATTCGATCAGATCTGGGTAGAAGGACTTATCCTTGTGAGGAGAGTAGAATTCTTCGGCAGTCTCTCTCTGCATTTCAAGCATCCGAAGGTTCACGATTCTGAATCCTCGATCCTCAAACCGTTGGACGATCCGACCTATGAGGTTTCTCCGAACCCCATCAGGCTTTATTACTAAGAGTGTTCTATCCATCTCGGCGGGTGGCCTTCTTCTTCTCCTTCCTCTTCTCCCTCGCCTGCCTTGTTATAGTTGTCCATTTGAACCGTCTTGGATCTCTCTTGAGAAAGACCGAGCTCTTACGACATTTGGAAGAACAGTACCAGTTTATTGATCCATCATTTCTCACAAGTAGCGTACCCTCTCCGAGGTTAACTGATCCGCCGCAGAAGGAACAAGTTTTCAGGGATAACATTGATTGTTACAGCCTCAGGGTTATCGTATTTTCCTGGCCTCTCTCTCTGTCTCTCTCAGGACAAGGATATCGCCAACCCGTACCGGACCTTTTACGTTTCTAGTTAGTATCCTTCCTCTATCTTTCCCTTCTAGCACTTTCACCCGTACCTGGGTAATCTGACCTGACGATCCAGTTCTCCCCACAAGCTGAATAACTTCAGATGGGATCTTCTGTTCCTCCGCGGTCTTGCTCATCTTTCCCCTTATCCCCGCCGTTACTTGGTACTATCTTTCTTCTCGACGAGCTTTGAGAGCGATTGGACGATCTGATCAACCATCCCCTGCGCCTCTCCCGATTCTACAATACAAGCTGCTCCTGCACCTACATCAATTCCTATGGCATTACCAATCTGAAGCTTGTTTGGAACGAAGATGTAAGGGATTTTCATCTCATCACACAACAGAGGTAGATGCGCCACAACCTCCGGCGGGTCAACATCCTCTGAAATTACTACAAGCTTTGCAATTCCTCGCTCTATTGCTTTTGTCGCCTCGTTAGTACCCTTCCTTATCTTTCCCGTTTGCTTCGCTTGCCTCAATGCCTCATAGCTGGCATCGACCAGCTCTCGAGGAGTCTCGAACTTTACAAAATACGGCTTTGACATTAACTCTCCTCCCACTGATCAGAATAGAAAACTTCGTACTATTGGGTTCATGTATGCTCGCCCACCTGCAAGAGGTTGAAGTAGCTTAAAACCTTTCTCGGTTTTTCTGCCTTCAATCTTCTTCCCCTGAATATTTGCCAAGCGGGAAATCATTAGCATTACTCTTGAGATTCTAAAGGATGATTCTAATTTCTAAAGAATGGATGTACTGATGTGTACATATATACTTTAATAGCGACAGATTACACCACTATTAGTCATAGGAAAGTGGGCGGTTAATCTTCAATAACGAACGAGATGAAGTGAAATTCAAAAGAATCCGAGTGGATGGAACTCCATTTGATCTTTTTTCTAAACTTTCTAGACATTATGATGACGCTTACATCTTGGAATCGGCTATTGGACCCAGAAAACTTGCCGAGTATTCCTTCATTGGTTTCAACCCTCGCATCACAATTTCGCTTGTAAACAATAGAATCGAGACGAGGAGTCTGGACGGCCTTGATTCCCATGTCTTGAGAGATAGAGGCGCCATCTTTGAGGACCTCAGAAGGTTGCTTCATGAGAACTCCTCCAGCAACATCCAGACTAGATTGGTTGGAGGTTTTGTTGGATTTATAGGCTATGATGCCGTGAGGTACTGGGAGGATCTTCACTCAACCAACGAATCAGCCAATTCTCCGTTCCCGGAATACCGGTTTGGGCTCTATGATGAGGGTCTGGTATTCGACCATTTCCAGAGAGAGGTCTATTACTATTATTCCCGAAATGATAGGTTTGCGGATGTAAGGAAAATTATCGAAGCTCGAGGCGAGATAGATAGTGAGTTGGATTACACTGAACCGACTCCAAATGTTAGTAGGGATAGATACGAAGAGATGGTGGAAACCGGAAAAGAATATGTGATGTCTGGAGATGTTTTTCAAGTCGTTTTGGCCAAAAAATACGACGTCAGAGTCACAGGTGACCTTCTGCGCGTCTACCAGATCCTCCACACTATAAATCCGTCACCCTACATGTACTATCTGAAGTCTGGAAAGGACCAGATTATAGGCTCAAGCCCTGAGATGCTCGTTAGAATCACCGGGAAGGAAATTGAGACTTATCCAATCGCTGGAACTAGAGCGAGATTAGAGAACGAATCCGATAACCTGATCCAAACTAGAGAACTCCTCGCTGATCCAAAGGAAAATGCGGAGCATGTGATGCTCGTAGACTTAGCTAGGAACGATGTTGGCCGAGTCTCCGAGTATGGGAGCGTGATGGTCCCGGAATTCAAGGAAGTGCATCAGTACAGTCATGTGCAGCATCTAGTTTCCAAAGTTGTTGGGAGACTGTCAGGCACCAATGATGCCTTTGATGGGTTGAAGGCGCTTTTCCCTGCCGGGACAGTCTCTGGCGCTCCAAAGGTCAGGGCCATGGAGATTATTGATGAGCTGGAACCATCAAGAAGAGGTCCCTATGCGGGGGCCTTGGGTTATTTTTCTAAGAACGGCAGTGCAGACTTTGCAATCACTATTCGAACGATAGTAGCTCATGATGATCGAATTTCGATTGAGGCCGGTGCCGGGATAGTTGCTGACTCTATCCCCTCCAGGGAGTGGGAAGAGACTGAACAGAAGGCCGGAGCTCTCCTGAAAGCTCTAACGATGGCCTCTGAAAAAACTAGAGCGTCAATTGTGGGAGTAGCTTAGGCCATTGTCACCGAAAGTTCTGCTCATTGACAACTACGATTCATTCGTGTATAATCTCGCTCAATATTTGGGAGAGCTCGGAGGGGAGATTATCGTCTTTAGAAATGATAAGATCACAATTGAGCAGGCAAAGCAATTGGAACCAGACAGGATAGTCATCTCTCCCGGTCCTGGAAGTCCAGTTAATGAAAGATACTTCGGGTGCTCCTCGCAAATAATTAGTGAGATGGGGCAGAAAATTCCTACATTAGGAGTCTGTCTAGGCCATCAGGGAATTGGCCATATCTTTGGTGGACAAATAAGGAGGGCCAAAACTATCAAGCACGGGAAGACCAGCCTAATCGAGCATGATGGCAAGAATGTTTATGCGGGTATTGAGAACCCGTTCCCTGCGACGCGGTATCACTCTCTGGTCGTTGATAGAGATGCTCTCCCAAGTGACATTATAGTAACCGCGGAGGCGCAAGATGACGGGGAAATCATGGGCCTCAGGCACAGGAAATATCCAATTGAAGGGATTCAATACCATCCTGAATCCATCCTGACTATGGTAGGGATGAGAATCTTAGAAAACTTCCTCTACGGTGGAACTCGTAGGTAGAACTCTATGATACGTGAAGCTATTCAGGCCCTGATCGAAGGTGAAGACCTGAGCGACTCGCTGGCATCTAGTTCAATGGAAGAGATCATGTCGGGGTCGGCCGCACCATCACAAATGGGAGCTTTTCTGGCCTCTCTTCGAATTAAGGGGGAAACAGTTGGGGAGATTGTGGCTTTAGCCAAGATAATGAAGAAGTTCTCCGTAAAAATCAATCCATCGACGACCGGAAGATTAGTTGACATAGTAGGTACTGGGGGAGATAGGATAAAGACGATAAACCTGAGTACAATAGCCTCGGTGGTCGTTGCGGCCCACGGAGCTATAGTAGCAAAGCATGGAAATAGGGCAGCTTCTGGCAAATGCGGAAGCGCAGACGTACTCGAGCGTCTTGGTTACAGAATGAACGCTACCCCGGCAGAAGTCGAGAGGACAATAGATAGAGTCGGCATAGGATTCATGTTTGCCCCAGTTTTCCACCCTGCAATGAAAAATGTGGTAGGAACGCGGAGAGAGATCGGAATTAGGACGATTTTCAACTTGCTAGGTCCCCTTACAAATCCTGCTGGTGCCGATTCCCTTGTGGTCGGTGTCCCAACTATGGATCTGACCTTGAAGATTGCCGTGGCCCTCAAATCTCTAGATATTCGAAACGCAATGATTGTGTACGGAGAGAATGGGCTGGATGAGATATCCACCTTTGGTAGAACCTTCGTCTCATACTTGAGGAATGAGTCGATTGAGTCGAGAGTATTATATCCTGGAGATATGGGTTTGTCATCCTCCATCCCGGAGGACCTGATAGGGGGTGGAGTAGAAGACAATGCAAATGCAATGCTGATGATACTTTCTAATCGTTTCCCGCCGAATCACCCCCAGGTGGAAGCAACTTTGGCTAATGCAGCTGCTGGCCTCGTTGTTGGTGAGAAGACTGGCGACATGAAGGAAGGAGTACAGCTGGCCCGTGAAACCCTAGACACCGGGCGATGTATTGAGAAACTTAAGGAGATGATTCTAAGCATTCAGGGGGATGTCTCTAGGATTGAGGAATTTGAAAGAAATGAATGATTTCATCGGAAAACTTGCCGGAGAGGTAGAGGAGCTGATTGAGACAGGCTATTATGATGTTCGCTCGACAAGAGCTCATGAACCATCAAGTCTAGCGCACGTCATTGAAAGACTGGAGCAGACTCTCGTTACCGAGCTAAAGTTCAGTTCTCCCACGCAGGGTGTGATTCGGTCCAAGGAAGATAAGGTAAAGGGGAATGACCAAATTACTTCTCTCGTTTCCGAGATGGAGGATGGAGGTGCATCAGGCATTTCAGTCCTCACGCAACCGCTTCACTTCGATGGGTCCCTAGAGAATCTCAAGACCGCTCGGGCCCATACGAGACTCCCACTTCTGATGAAAGACATCATAATCGACGAGCGACAGATTGATGCGGGGGCCACACTGGGCGCCGATTTGGTCCTTCTAATTAGTAGGCTATTTTCAGACAGTGAATCTTCTTTCAATGACTTGATCGATCATGCTCATTCAAGAAACCTGGAAGTCCTGCTTGAGGTCAATAATGTTAAAGAGTATGCAACAGCGGTGGATAGCGAAGCAGACATAATCGGCATCAATAACAGAGATCTAGGCTCCCTCCAGCTCGACTTTGATACGACTCGAAGGATACTCTCTTCAGGGATAAGATCAAGAAAGCCCTTGATTAGCGAGAGCGGGTTCTTAGAGAGGAAGCAGATAGAAGAGATCGCCCAACTTGGGGTGAGGGCCTTCCTGGTCGGAACATCGATCATGAAGTCAAAAGATATCGCCGCAAAGGTACGTGAACTTTCTGGAATTTCATCAGGAGAGAGATCGGTAGCATGACGGTTTCTCCCCGGCCGATTGATGGGAAGTATGGTGTCTACGGAGGCCAATTTATTCCTGAAACCCTCATGCCGGCCGTAGAAGAGCTAGAAGAACAATACCTCAGAATCTCGATCGATAAGAAATTTCAAGAGGATCTAGCTGAACTGCTAGCACGGTACGCTGGTCGTCCTACTCCCCTTTACTTTGCCAAGAATCTGACAGAGAGTTATGGGGGCCCCCGGATTTACCTCAAGAGGGAGGATCTGCTGCATGGAGGAGCACACAAGATCAATAATACGCTTGGTCAGGCGCTACTAGCCAAGCGCATGGGCAAAAAGAGAATTATTGCCGAAACGGGGGCTGGGCAGCACGGAGTTGCCACTGCTATGGTGTGTGCTCTCCTCGGACTCAGTGCCGAAGTATACATGGGATCTGAAGATATTGAGAGGCAGAGCCTTAACGTCTTCAGAATGCAACTCCTTGGCGCGGAAGTCCACCCGGTGAAGAGTGGCTCGCAGACTCTGAAGGATGCAATTAATGAAGCACTAAGAGACTGGGTAACCAACATCCAAACAACCTATTACCTAATCGGTTCAGTAGTTGGTCCACACCCTTACCCAATGATCGTGAGAGATTTCCAAAAGGTGATAGGGAAAGAGATCAAGGAACAATTCAAACGAGATCATGATGACAGCCTCCCGCATATGGTAGTGGCGTGCGTTGGCGGTGGAAGCAACGCGATTGGAAGTTTTCACGAATTCCTCGGTGACCCGGTAGATCTAGTAGGAGTTGAGGCCGGGGGTGAAGGTATCGATACGGGAAGGCACTCCTCATCGCTGACTGCAGGTGCAGACGGTGTCTTCCATGGGATGAGGAGCTATGTGCTTCAAGACGATTCGGGTCAGATCACTCGGACCCATAGCATCTCCGCGGGCTTAGATTATCCTGGAGTAGGTCCAGAGCATGCTTATCTAATGAGCTCCGGTCGAGTGCGCTATACGTCGATAAATGATAATGAGGCTGTTGATGCTTTTCGAATGATCTCAAGGAAGGAAGGCATTATCCCGGCGCTAGAATCGGCGCACGCTCTTGCGGAGGTTGCAAAAATGGCGCGTAAAATGGAGAACACTCAATCAATAGTAGTTACCCTCTCGGGCAGAGGCGACAAGGATACAGGTATCATTGCCAAGTATCTCGAGGAGAACCAATAGATGAAGGCATTGGAGAGTGCGTTTGAAAATGCTCGAAAGGAGGGACGTCCTGCTCTCTTGGGCTTCGTGACAGGCGGAGATCCGTCCCTTGAACTCACACCAAAGATTGCCCGATCTCTTGTTGACGGGGGGGTAGACGTCGTCGAGCTCGGCATCCCCTTCTCCGATCCCATCGCAGACGGACCTTCAATTCAATCTTCAAGCAGACGGGCCCTCCAATCTGGAGTCACCCCATTCGCGATCCTGGAGATCGCAGAGGAAATCGTCAATGATCTGGACGTTCCCGTGTTATTACTCAGCTATTTTAACAGCATTTTCAGACGGGGAACAGACGAGTTCCTGACTCTCGCAGCGAAGTCAAAAGTATCTGGAGTAATTATTCCTGATCTTCCTGTCGAGGAATCTGGTGAATTCGTAAAGATTGCAAGACAGAGAATGATTGACACCATTTTTCTTGCAACTCCGGCAACACCAAATGATAGACTGGAGAAAATAATTGGTTCCACCTCTGGGTTCCTATATTTGGTCACTATCTTCGGCGTCACCGGAGCGAGAGAGTCCGTGACTGATTCGGCAAGAGAGGTGGCGAAGAGATTTGTACAGCGAGTCAATGGTAGAATCCCGGTCGCAGTAGGATTTGGTGTATCGAGACCCGAACACGTGAAGCTTTTCTGGGAGGATGGAGTTGATGGTGTCATAGTAGGCAGTGCACTAGTAAACATCATAGAAAAAACAATTGGGGATGAACCATCGATGTTGGGTGAGTTAACCAAGTTCGTCCAGAGCCTAAGGGCTGCGACCAACGTCTGATTATCCGATGTTTCGGAATGAATCATTTAATTTTGAAACTTGCTGGTTTCAACGCGATCAGGGGGACAAAGAGCTCTTCTTCGGTTAACCCCCCGTGATGTCCTCTTAGGACCGTCTCATCTCTGGTTTTCTTGTACCGATATCTGAAAGTTACACCATTCTTGGATAGGACTGTGAACTCCCCAATGGCTTCTCTTACTCCCTCCCTGACTCTTCCTCTTCCGAAGAAACCATCATCAAATAGTTCGTCGCTCCTAAATATTCCTAGCTTTCCAGCGAACTTCTCGAAGAATCGTAGTACCTCATCCTCCCTTCCTGCCATCACCTTGAGAAAGGATGCCCTAGAGTCTCCTGACGGCGGTCTTTGGAGGTTCTTCATAAGGGATGGGTATTCGTTTGCTATGATAGATTCATTCCTGTCGACAGAAACTAGCCCGTGATCTCCTGTCATGAGAACACTGGTATTACGCGATTCAGTTCGATTGAGCTTTCGGATGAACTCAGTGTAAAAACTGAACAGAAAATTCCGGAAGATTGCCTGGGCTTTATCGGTCTCCGGACCGTAGATGTGTGAGCCTGTATCCAATTCGTCCCAGTAGCAAAAAATTAGAGGAACCTTGGCTCTGACCTGTTCAGCGAGAGATATGAAAAGGTCGGCCGAATTGACGTATGGAATAATAGAAGCCCCCTTGTGGAGAATTCGGGAGAGAATGCTGTTACGGTAGATCGATCTTGTAAGCACCGTTGACTCTATTCCCGCGATGGCGAGAGACTCGTAGATTGTATGACTCCCTAGATAATTTTCGGGAACTAGACCTGCTCTTACTAGTCCCCCGCTTATCGGCTCGATGGCGGGAGTGAACGTTATCATGTTAGCGACCGTCCCAAATTCTTTGAGAAACATTGTATGACCGACAATCCCGTGTTCCTGCGGAGTCAGGGCAGTGTTCACGGACGTTAGCGCTGTTGTTGTCGTCGTCGGAAAAGTCGAAGTTATCGGTATCGTTAAGCCAGAATCAACAAATGCCCGTATGATGTTACTATCTCTTCCATTCAAAGACCTCTTCATGAAATTGTACCCTAAGCCATCCACCAGGATGAGGATAATGGTTTCAGATCCCTCAAAGACTTTTTTTATTGACTCATCATCGATGGCGTCAGATCTTTTTCCTAGAAAGTGATTCATGATAGTTGCGGACAGGTTTGGAAGTGAGTACTTTGAATAGTTAGGCCTTAGAAAATTCTGATTCTTTTTCCCTTTTCTTAGTTCTTTCAGAATCCCGTCCAAATATTCATCATTCATTCAATATTCGATCCGTCTTTATGTGTGGGTCAGGATAGCGACACCCTCGCTGTCAACCATGCAAAACCCGAATCTCACAAATTGGATCCTTTCCCCCTTTCGTAAAAGACGAGTCTTGGGTTCCCCCAAACCTTTGACAATTTCCATAGTATCTTCGTTACGTATCTCCCCCTTGAATAGCGGTCCTGGAATTCTTACCTCAAACTTGACCGCGTCTTCAGGGACCCAATGAATCTTCTTGATTCCATGTATGTTTTCCACACCGGCGAACGTCCCGCCTATTGTTCCACCTCTCTTGGTCAGCTGGAAATTGAAGAGCTCCATCAATCTGATAATTTCTCCATCCTTGAACATCTCCACATCAGCTTTTGAGATGTAAAACCGCCCTCTAGTTTCTACTTCCCTCTGCCCAAGATCGTTATCTGGATGATGTTTCAATATTACTGATAGGGACGGAGCATTCTCTACAACTAGTTTGACCGGATCTCCTACGAATAGATACCGCTTCGTAACCTGATCAATGATCTTCCTGTTGATTGACTGCAGTAGATCCCAAGTCGGTTCAGATTCACTCTTGCTTATGCCCATCCCCTCGACGAATTCTCCAATTGCTTCGGGGACTATGCCTCTTCGCTTTAGACCGAGTAGGGTAGGGAGCCGGGGGTCGTCCCAACCGTCAACCCATCCCTCCTCGATAAACGACTTCAGGATCCTCTTTGAGACGGGGGTGCCTCTTAGGGTGAGCCTCGCGAACTCGATTAGTCGCGGCTTCCTCATCTCCAGCGCATCCAGGATCCTGTAATAGAGTTCGTCCCTTAGCTCGTATTCCTTACTTCTCAGAGCATGCGTTACTCCGTCCATGCTGTCCTCAAGCGGAGACGCCAGATCGTACGTTGGCCATAGCCTATACTTGTTACCGGTTAGGGGATGGGGATGGCCGATTATCCGAAGCATTGTAGGATCTCTTAGTGCAGTATTGGGATCCTTCATGTGTCCACTGAATCTTACCACTGCTTCGTTCTCTTGATAGGATGAAAATAGACTATTCCAATGGTCCTGTGACCATCCTATCCCCATCCCTCTATGTTCACACTCTTTCCCACGAGCTCGATTCTCTTTGATAGTCGCTTGGTTACATTCACAAACGTAAAAATGTCCGAGATCAATCATTCTCTTGGCCAGGCCATAGATCTTTTCGACATCATCTGAGGTATTCTTGACTAGATCTGGTTTTATCCCCAGCCAATCGAGCCCTGATGCAATCGCCTCATAATACTCAATTTTTTCCTGACCCGGATTAGTGTCGTCGAATCTAAGTATCAACTTACCCGAGTACATTTTCGCATATCTGTCATTCAATATCACTGCTTTTGCGTGACCGATGTGTGGATAACCGTTGGGTTCAGGTGGGAATCGGGTTATGACTTTCCCCTGCTTAGCATCATCAAGCTTCGGAAGGTTTCTTCGTTCTTCCTTCTTCCCTGTTAGTTGGGCTAGCATTGCTGGATAGTCTGCTTCTAGTTTTGTAGCTTGTGTATCTTGGCTTAGGGAGTTAATTTCAGCGGTTGCCCCCTCAATCAGCGGAATTATCTCTTTTGCCCGCGATCTTAGGTGTGGGAGCTCTCCTAGAACTGCACCAATTACTGCCCGTGGATCAGCTGTTCCACCGTGTCGATAGGCATTGGTCAGGGCCTGTTTTAACGCTACCTGTCTTACGGAACTTTCATCCAACGGCCTACCAATCCCTGGTCACCATATACTCCGTTATCTCTCTAAGCCCAGACTTTTCCTTTCCGTTCTTGAGGCGGCCAAAAATGTTTTCGAATTCATCTAATGCGACTTTCGAGAGGTCAAATGCCATTTTCTTTGCATAATCAATTGAACCGTACTTTCTTATGAGTTCGAGAACCTCACTTACGTCAGATTCTTCTTTGCTTACTCGTTCCTTCCCTAAGATCTCCTTAATCCTCGCCTTCTCGATCTCCGTGGCTGAGTTGATGAGATGAATTAGTATAAGCGACCTTTTGCCTTCCAGGATGTCTCCGGCTCTTTCCTTCCCATAATTCCCCTCTGCTGAGAGATTAAGGACGTCATCGCGGATCTGGAATGCAACGCCCAAACTTTCCCCGAACTTTACAAAATCATCCTTTCTCAGCTTTGGTCCCTCTGGGGAGATCAGGAATCCAAGCCTAGCGGGGGTAATGCAAGTATACCAAGCCGTTTTTTTCCGGCACATCGTTAGGTAGTCCTGCTCGCTAATACTCCAGTTCCTCCTCTCGACCCAAGACAGCTCCATGTGCTGGCCCTCCGTTGTCTCACTTATCATGTTCAGGAATTCCTCTACAATGATCATAGTAACCGTCTCGCCAAGTGTGTCCCTATTCTTGGTAAGAACCTCCCACATCTTGCCATGAAGCGCATCACCTGCGTTTATTGCCAGAGGGATGTTGTATTTTTTCTGCAGGACCGGCTCTCCCCTCCTCAGCTCGGAAGCGTCCTCTACATCGTCATGTATGAGAATCCAGTTTTGAAATAACTCCAATGCCGTTGCGGTCAAGAGCGCTTTCTTGACGTCACCTCCGAAAGCTGCACTTGTCAAGAGACAAAAGGATGACCGCAGGCCCTTCGCCGGGCGCATGGGGTAGTCTCGCATCATCTGGTACAACAACTCAATTTCTCTAATAGGATGATACTTCGGGAGAACCTCTAGTATAGTCTCGTCAATTAACTTCTTGTTCTCTTGTAATATCGCCTGCAGCTCGGTCATAAGTATCCTCTTACTCACCATTGATCCAATACTGCAGCGGGCCTGTTATGATGTAATCGGCGAGAGAGAGATCCTGAGTCTCCTTTGCTCCAACTAAGAACATAGTCGCCCTTACCTGTTGTATTATCTCTTCAATAAAGTGTGTTAGAGACTCGTTGGACTCCGCCGCATGTTTCAACATAGGATGAGCTAGTCCTGCTACGCTGGCCCCTAAAGCAATGCATTTCGCTACATCCACTCCGCTTCGGAGGCCACCAGAGGAAATTAATGGTATCTTAACCGCCCTCCTTGTCTTGATCAGACTCGCCGCGGTTGGTATTCCCCAATCCCATAGTAGATCTCCAAGCCGTGCCTTTGAATCAACATGCTCTCCCGCAGCTCGAATCTGCTCCACACCAGCCCAACTAGTTCCACCCAACCCTGCGATGTTTATTGCACTAACGCCGCTTTTTTCGAGCCTCTTAGCAACCCCGGCTGATATCCCGGCCCCCACCTCCTTGACAATTACAGGAATGTGTAATCGTTGAGAAAGCTCCTTGACTCTATCCAAAACACCTCTAAACTTTGGCTCACCCTCAGGCTGGATTACCTCCTGAAGGGGGTTAAGATGAATTGCAATTGCATCTGCATGAATCATATCTATGATTCTCTGAACATCTCCATTTGAGAGCCCTTCTGCCAGCTGTGCCCCACCAATATTTGCGTAAATGAAAGCGTTTGGAGCCTCCTTGCGCACTATTTGGTAGGTCCCAGCCATTTCGGAGGATCCGAGTCCAGCTCTTTGACTACCCACTCCCATTCCTAGGCCGAACTCATGAGCCGCCTGCGCTAGTCGACCGTTTATCCTCGTGGCAGCTGGCGTCCCTCCCGTCATAGAGTCAATAAGGATCGGTGCAGCAAGCTCAAAACCCAGAAACGACGTTGATGTATTAATCTCGTCCAGGTCGAGTTCGGGTAATGCGTTATGAATTAGGTGTACGCACTCTAGAAGAGTTGAGGAGCTCCTTGATTGGACTCCTTCTTTGAGAGTTATCATCAAACCTTCCTTCTTCCTGTCCTGGATTCTCTGCTGGGTGACCCGCCTATTGGTCTTCCTCCTTGGCCTGCTTCTTTCGGGTCGGAGGTTAGTTTTCATGATTGAAACCCCGAATTACGGTTCCTCCATCTTTTTCCCCTCTTAACGCTTTCATCAATTGGTCTCCCTTGAGCCCATTAGTGAAAAAAACATCAATGCCGTGTCCTGCTATTCTCATAGCCTCGAGAACTTTATTCTCCATTCCTCCCGTCACATCATTTCTTACTTTTGAGAATGAAAGTTTCGGCATCATCCCTTGATTCAGCTCATTGAGTATTGGAGTTTTCTTGCGAGGTTCTTGAGAAATACCATCGACATCTGATGCGAAGATAATCCTCTCCGGCCTGAGCAAGAGTGCCAGATCTCGAACTATCACATCTCCTGACAAAATTCTAAACCCTTTTTGCCCTAGCATAACATCCCCATACGTCAGCGGGATCAGATTAATTCTCATGATTTCCTTTATCACTTTGTTGGCGTGATGTTCTAGCTTACCATCACGATAGAGAGCTATCGGCGGGAAGGAATAGATATTCAGACCAAATTCTTGGAGAATCTTCGTCAAGGATAGGTTCAAGCGTAACATTGACTCTCTCGTCGTAGCAATCCCCTCGGGGTTACTTATTTCTCCCCCCGAGTCAATTCTGAATCTTCCCGCATTGTAGTGCCCGAAGGATCCTGCTCCATGAACTATTATGAGGGGCAGCCTGGACTCCTTTAGCGTAGTTGCCAATTGGGTGATAGCCTTTCTGTTAATGGTCAACGGTATAGCCTTTTTTGTTATTACTGAACCCCCAAGTTTTACTATGATCATTTCTCTTCCCAGCTCCTAACGCCTAGCTGTGGGACTTTGAGAAGGAAAGCTTCAAGTCCTGACTCCCTAAGTGCTTCGACTACCTTATTACCGATACGTGGCGGAGCAAGAGCAATAATGCTTCCCCCTCCCCCGCCCCCGGTAATCTTAGCTCCGACAGCTCCCTGAGACAGGCAAATGTCTACCATCTTGTCTGTGTCATTCGTCCCAAGGCCAAAATATGACAGGACTGAGTTATAGAAATTCATGACAGCTCCTAGAAGCTCTACATTCCCGGACACGATCGCCTTGGCCGCGATTCCAGTGAAGCTGTCTGACGACCTTACCATTGCCTCGAAAAAGTGAGGTGTCTCTCCCCTTACTCTGGCGAACATCTCAATCATCCTTGACGTTTTCCTCCTAATCCCACTAACGCCAACTACGATCTCGAGGTGAGGATCTGCCTCAAGGATCTTGGGGGTCGCTCCTCTTTTGAACAAGATGGCGCCTCCATAGATAGCAACTGCAACATCTACTCCTGAAGGATTGCCGTGAATCACCATCTCTCCCTCCATCGCCAAATCGAATAGATCTTGCCTATCAATATCCTTCCCATGCAACCTCATTATCGCGGCCACAGTCGCTACGGCTACCGCGCTCGATGAACCTAGGCCAGAAGCATTCGGTATCTCTGACTCAATGGTGATACTTACCTTCTCATTACTCCCCAGAAATGATAAAGTCCTTTCAATTGTTTTGAGAGCTGGGAAGTTCCCCTTTGCCTCCAGACCTCTTATTTTGAACTGAGACCCAAATGTCTTCGATATCACTTCATGATTACTTTCTATAATTCTCGCCCCAACCTTGACAGTCTTGTCTAACGCTATAGCCAGAGCTAGAGCTCCATGAACGACAAAATGTTCACCAGTAATTATGACTTTTCCTGGAGCTTCTCCGAATACCGTGGGACGTTGAGTCATGATACCAGGCTGCTACGGAAATGAAATTGAAGCATGATGTGGTTCACAATGCGTAAGATCAGAAGAGGCGACGATAATGTTCTTTCCTTTTATTCTTACTATCGTTTCGCCAAGCTCAACCGCGGTCTCCTTGTCCTGTCGTACCATACTTATTGGTAGAAGCTTAACGTCGTTGCCGTACAGATATTGTAGAGAGGGCAGTTGAACCTCGATTGAATATTCTTCGCCGTGAGAAAGATCATTCTGATTAATGAATGATGAGGCGGAAAACTCGGCGGCGGCCTCGATGTCAATTTCGACTTTTCCTAATGGTGTCATCCACCACGCAGACGATGGCATAGAGACATCATCTCCTAATCCGCGGCGATTGGGACCTACAATGATTATTCGATCGAATCCTCTGGCTGATGAAATAGCGTGGTAGGAATGCGCAGCGATTGGACCCGAGTATGGGAATCCTGCGTGTGATGTTATGATTCCATATGGAGTATCTCCATCAAATGGTGGTTTCTCTCCTGGCCCGAGGGGGTGAAGGAACGAATTTTCAATAACTTTTAGAAGATCTTCCCGTGATCTCGGGTAGAACTGGCCTGCCACAACTGGCATTCTAGGGGGAGCGCTCACTTCTCAAAGATGCCCTCCCAGTTAGTCCTATTGGGTCTCTTCAACTAGTTTGGTCTCGAAATCGTCTATCGAGTACTTTAGAGGTTGATCCAAGGTCAGGAGGCCTGAGTGAACTAGTATGGATCTCGCCAGCAGCCACATTACTGCCGCAAGGGCTTTCCTCCCCCTGTTATTTGCAGGTATGACGAAGTCAACGTTTTCACACAAGTTGTCAGTGTCGCACACAGCGACTACCGGGACACCAATCTTTGACGCCTCATCAACGGCCTGAGCATCCATTGTAGGATCTGTAACGATAACCACATCAGGGTCGATGTGTTTAGGATAGAGCGGGTTAGTGAAAGTCCCGGGCATGAACCTTTCGGTGAGCGCAATCGCACCCGTAAGCTCGGCAAACTTCTTGACTGGAGTCATTCCATACTCCCTTGAAGAATAAACGACAACGTGGGACAGATCGACCCGTGCTATGAATCTGCCAGCCGTCTCAATCCGTGAAAGTGTCTTTTCGACATCGATGATGTGTAGGCCATCACCCCTGGTACGACTGATAAATTGGGCCATAGACTTGGTCTTGACCAGTGTCCCGACCCGAATCCCAGTAGAGAGAAGTGACTTTTCTGAAATCTGAGAAGCAATAAGGCGCTCTGCTGAACCCTCATTTTCTACCTCATCATCGATAATCCTTCTCGACACCTTGTTTTATTCACCGATCTTTAGCTAGAGGCATTGACTTTCCACGGCTTATAAAGCTGAATTCATCGATTCGGAGAAGTTCGTTCAACTTCGCGATCCGTTCCCCTCCGACGACACCACTTTTGATCATCGTTGCTCCAGTTCCTATTGCGATATGAGCTAGATTGGCGTCTATTGTATCTCCGGATCTATGCGATGCTATGATCTGATATCTATGTTTCCTAGCCAACTCGGAAAACTCCAGGGCATCGCCGAGGGCACCAGCTTGATTGACCTTCAGTATCGCTCCATTCCCCGCGCCGATCTTGACAGCACGCTCAAGTATTTTCGTATTAGTGACGAAGAGATCGTCGCCCACTATAAGGCATCCATTTACCCGAGTGGTTAATTCGTGCGTGTCGTCAAATGCCTCTTCGTGGAGAGGGTCCTCAACATAATAGATCTCGTACTCATCTATCAAGTCCAAAACGAATTGAATTTGTTCTTCCGTTGATCTCTTCTTTCCTCCCTCTCTCGAATAGGTGTAGGTCTTCTCTCTTGGATTCCACAAAGACGTTGACGCCATATCCAAACCTATGCGAATCTCGAATCCTACCTCATCAGTCACGGAGCTTATTGCTTCAGAGAGTGCCTCAAGAGCTCCTTCAGTTGAGGTATTGGGTGCCCAAGCCCCTTCATCTCCTTTCCCACCCGAGAATCTCGGATCCTTTTCTTGAAGGATCTCTCTTACTCGCTTATGGACTTGAATATTTGCCCTAATTCCCTCTGCAATAGATTTCGTTCCTCTCGGATATGAAAGAAACTCCTGTATGTCAGGAGAACCCTCTCCCGCATGCTTTCCTCCGCCGATAACGTTCCCGAGCGGTAGGGGCATTCTGGGTTCTTCACCATTCAGGAGTAGCTGATAAAGAGGAATGCCTAGGGCGTTTGATGCAGCCTCGGCTGAGGCGATTGAGAATGAGTAAGCTGCGGACCCCCCTATTTCAGAATAATTAGCAGTCCCATCGATCTCCCTTAAAGCATGCATTAGCGAATGGGGATCCGAAGCATCGAGTCCGACGAGTTTGTCCTTATAGCTATTAATCTTCGTTAAGGTTCTTGAAGCATTCCCACCTAAGAAGCTGACCACCTCATACTTGCCGACACTAGCTCCCGAGGGAGATGACGCTCTTCCATGACCACCTTCTACAGAGGTTTCTACCTCGATACTCTCTTCCCCTCTGCTATTGTACACCACTCTTGCCTTGAAGTCTAGGATTGGTATCGCTAACTCGACCACCTCATCTCTTTTTTTGGGATCGCGATACTCTAGATGACCATCCACTATCTGTGCTGAAGCAATAAATGACGCAGATCCTACTCGTTGGAGAATTCTGATCTTCTTTCTGCTAAACTTTCATAATAAGGAAGGACTTGGTCGAGAACATCTGCGCTTGAAAGGAGCATTCTTCTGCAACAATACCTTGTCACATCGAGACTTGTTAGAACTTTTCCAGGATCTTCCCCCTCACGGACCCTACTATCAAACTCCTCCTGCTTATCAGCTATCAATGCACCGCAGGTAAAGCATCTAATGGGAATCTGCATTCGTATGTTTCCTCCCTTAATGATTGATAAAAGGGTTTACTATGATTTTCTCAAATCCCAACTTGAAACTTACCTGTAGGATTTCTGTTTCTTCCTTCTGGCCCTTGGACCGCCGAATTTCTTTGCCTCTTTTCTCCGCGGATCTCCTGAAAGTAGGTGCTTGTCGAAGTCAACGATCCGCTGCCTCAGCTCCTTGGTCTTGAACCATTTGTCAAACGCTCTTGAGATAGCTATTGCAGACGCTTCTGCTTGACCCATGTATCCTCCGCCCGATACCCTCACATCCAGATCCACTTTGTCCCTGTAATCCCCAGCAAGCTCTATTGGAGTAAGTATTCGCTCTCTTGCCATGTACGGTGTCACTAGCTCAACTGGAATCTTGTTTATCAGGACTCTCCCTGAACCTTCCGAGATTGCGGCGGTCGCTCGAGCAGATCTTCTGGATCCAGAGTACAATCTTGTCTTTCTTGTAGTCAAGTAGTATTGGCTCTCCATCCCATGGACGACGCAACCTCCCCCATTGTCAGGTAGTAGGACATCGCCTTCCGGGCCTTGGCGTCATCGAAGACCGTCATTTTCATTTTGTTAAACTCTGTAGGTACCGAGATATAGACCCTTAGCCGTCGTCTTGCTTCAATTCCTTTGCTCTTTTGCCTCGGAAGCATTCCTCTTATCATCCTCGCAAGTAACCCATCAGGTCTTCGTGGGTGGAAAGGTCCGTGCTTAGGGTGGGTGATACTGGCAATCTGTAACCAATCCTGGTACTCTTGAAGTATCGATTTCCTTGAACCCGACATAAGCGCCTTCTCTGCATTCACTATAACGACTTTGTTCCCCTCTAGCAATAGTTTCGACACCTTCGAGCATAACCTGCCTGCGATATGCCCGTCGGCGTCCGCTACGATGACTTCGCTAGATATAACACTAGACTTAACATTGGTCTTTCCTCCGATCTTCGCCTCTGTCTTAACCGACAAGTAGTCTTACTCCCTTCCCTTCAGGGTAAGCTTCGATAAGGCCATCTATTGTCAAGACACGCCCACCCGCCTGGATAATCTTCCGTCTAGCTGGCCCTGAGAACGACTTAGCTCCTATGGTTATCGAGTGGTCTATTAGACCGCCTGCTAGCACTTTACCCGGTACGATGATCACTTGACCCTTCGATGTAAACTTCGAGAGCCGTCCTAGATTCATCTCTTCATGACGCGATAACCTCTCTAGAACGGTCCTCCATATCTTGGCCTTACTCTTTCTAACAGCCTGTTTAATCTTGATCTTCTCAGGATCCTGATCCAAGCAACTCACCTACTTGAACTCTTCAGCTTTGTCCGTGACCTCGCCTAACTTCTGATAGAGGATGTTTGTTGCCTCGGATAGAATCTTGAAAGGGGGTAGTGACCCTACGGACTCAAGCTTCAAGAAAAACTCATCCTCCTTGTCGGTCTCCGTCAGGACTGAAACTGACACCGGCTGCCATTTCGCATGTTCTTTTCCTCTCCCAAGCTTTGCGTACGCTTCGAGCTTTATCTTCTGGCCTGGCGCCAGTTTTACGATTGGTATCCTAGGACTTACGGGAACAACCTCAGTGTCTTCAGAAACAAGATCGCCCGAGTAGATAGTCTTGACACGGTCTTTGGAGGAGGAGTCGAGAACCAAAAGCACTCTACAATTCGAACATCCTAATGGATTTTTGCAGTCACACTTCTCGGGCAGTCTGTACCTCTCCAGGTCGGTCTTCAAAGGCAATAGACCTAGCCTATGAGCTAGAAGCTCGTCATAGAGAACAGATGAATTCTCAAGAATCACGACTTCATCTATTGCCATCGTCGGTACCTCACTTATAATGAACCGCCTTACGGCATTAGCGTAGCTGCGGTCTATATTTTTCAAAAGGACCTTCACACCCGACTTAGACGATTCGACTACTTGAACACTAACTAACTGACAACACCCTTTCTCACCTGATCATACTTTCTGTAAAATTTACTCTTTCTTTGAAAGATGTAATGGAGGTGATTTTGATCCCGTTAAAACCTTATCGCTTCGCGATGATAAAGGATAAATGCTGGCGGCGCTTTTTCGAAAGCGAGTCATTGTTTGTCGACCGAGTTTAAGTTTATAGTACGGATGCTCGGAAAAGATTTGAATGGAAGCCGTAAGGTCATCCAGGCTCTTTCCAAACTGAAAGGAGTTAGCAACAATTTGGCGCATTACCTATTAATATCGATGCACATAGAT
>SDBV01003183.1_pt1 | contig 24444 bp, 55 predicted proteins | sample 2277081 | NCBI WGS metagenome assembly SDBV01 (sample SAMN10402039, study PRJNA504765) | marine sediment metagenome | isolation source: marine sediment core GS10_PC15, 223 cmbsf | place: Arctic Ocean: Southern Knipovich Ridge | collected 2010 | reverse complement strand
CATTTCTCACTCTTCTTCTTGTTGCATCCATCTTCTTTGTAACGTTTAAATTCATTGCAAATCCTTCATTACTCATACCAGAATTAGTAACATTGTATGCTTTCTTTCTAAAATAATTAGAAATTTCATTAGTAACTTTTAAATCCTCTGCAATTTTATCTAAATAATATTTAGAAACTCCTTCCATATCTAATAAAAACCTTATACTAAACAAAGGTCTTCCTAATTCTGATTCAGTGAGATAAGTTGTTCTAATTGTATCTTCATGATCAAATGTTGCTTTATGCAAGAAACTGTGCTGATTTTGCTTCTCTTCAGCAGTAGGATACCCCATTGCTTCCTGTATCTCTTGTTGAGTCATTTGTCTATCTGCTTCAGCATCAGCTGCTTCATCTTCTTGTTCTTCTTGAAGCATATCAAACATCTCTGGTGTTATTACTGGGTCTTCCATTTTATATTCCCATCCTCTTTTCTTGGTAAATTTGTTGTTTGTAATCTTCACCTTGTATAGGAAATGCTTTTTTATTTCTAAACCATTCTTTCATTTTTTCTAATGCTTGGGGATTTTTTCCCATTATTTTTATAAATATTATCCATCCCACACCGATAATTGCAATAAGAGCTGTTAGTGCTTGTCCGAATGTCATTTTTTCCCAATTAAATTCCATCCCCCCTCTCTAAAATCTTTTATTATATCTTCTGCTATTTGTTTTTCATTTCCTAATTTAGCTAATTTCTTTATTGTTTTCAAATCTTCTTTTGAAAGTTTCTTTGTATCAATATTTTTTAAATTATCTAATTCAATAACTAATGGAACAAAATTTAATTCAGCACCTAAAAAAGATATTCTTTTTTTATTAATTATTACTTTTCTCATTGCTGCACCCATAGAAAATGTTAATATTTTCATTATCTAGAAACCAACCCCCTTTTTGCCCCACCATGTTCAGTTGCATACCAAGCCATTCCAATACCTCCAAGAGTAAAAACTATCTTATATAAAAATGGAATATTAGCAAGGTTAAGAATCCAAACAGGAAGAATTACTAAAAGAATTGAAGCTATTGCAAAACCAAACCAATTACTCATTTTCACCTCCTCCGATTCCAAAATGTTGTTCTTGCTTGTCCCTAGAGAAAGCATCATTTATCAAGAAATATGATCCTATTGCTATTAAACCAAATCCAAGTGCTTTACCTAATAATGTTGTCCAATTAATAAAAGAATATCCTGGGAAAAGAGTTATTACTCCCATAGCAATTAATATAATTGATCCCATTGTTTTAAATAAAGTCATCTTTTCAACTAAAGAACCTGCCCATATTAAAAGTAATCCTAAAATAATTATTGTAAATGCCGTTGGAAAGTTTTGGAAAGGTTTTCCATCGGCAGTTATAGTAAAAGGAAAATCAACTAATTGTGTAACACTTCCATCCTTACAAAATCCTCCAACTCTATATTCTCCTAAATCATCTGTTTGTGTTGAATTTAAAGTAATATTATGAAATGCTAAACTAGCTGATTGAGTTGCTTCAACACCATCTAAAAGAACAATTTCTGTTGGACTAAAAATAGAAACATTACATTGAGCAGCAGTTGTACAGAATCCTGCATTAATACAAACTATTTTTATATCAACTGTTCTTGCTTGTTGGAAGGTCAATGCAGAGGTCATACTAATTAAGAACAATCCCAATAAAAAGGTTACAAATATTTTTTTATGTTCCGATAGCATATTGTATAAAATCATAATTTACTTCTACGTTAGCTCCTGCTCCACCACTTGTTACAGCTGCAGAAAACCAAAGATCTGTTTTTTCACTGAACTTTAGATTTCCAAAACTTCTTCTTCCAACAGGAGTTGCTAAACCTCTAAAAGTTCTGAAGATTGTTTCAGGACTCATTTCTCCAGCTACTATATCTGCATCAGCTCTTGAATGTAGTAAAACATCAATAGCTTTCCCAGTATCCATTGTAGCTGAAAATGAATTTATTATTAAATCAAAACCAGCAGGTACAGTATAATGTGTTGAAGAGCTTTTTGATTCTCCTATAGGTATTTCTAATTGTAAAGTTGCGGCTGTACTTGCTGTTATGCTAATAGCTCCTGCATTCTCTGCTCCATAAGTTCCTACATTTTGAACTTCAGCAGTTTGAACTCTAATATATTCATTAACGGTTGTATTTGCTACAGCAGCTAAAAGAACAACCTCTTCAATTTCAGTAAAATTTTCATCTAAACCCTTAATTAAAACAGAATGAGCATTTGCACCTCCTGAAATATCATTAACAGTATCTGTAGAAATAACATCCATTGTTTCAGCAGCTTGTAAGAAGACCAAAATGCCTCCTTGACTTTGAACATCTTCTTGAACTACTCCAACATCTAAATTCTCACCAAATTGATTTCCTGTTTGTTGTCCAACTATATTTCCTTTAGTTGCTTCTACAAAAAAATCTCTAACCTTTTCTGTTAATTCTATAACTTGTGTTTGAACAACTTGAGAATTAACAAAAGTAAGAGTAAGAACTATAAAAATGAAAAAAATAAAAAATAAATAAACTTTCATTTGTGAAAATCTCCTAATTTATTAACAAAAGTTAGTGACTTAGATAAGTCCAACATCTTGTAGACCTCCTACTGCTACATTTACTCCTGCAATCATAATTGCTAATGCAAAGAATAAAGTTACTAATCCAACAAGTGTAGACGCAGATCCTGTAACATTACTAATCGTAGAGTTCTGAATAGTAGCAACCTGGTCTGCAATAGAGGGAATTAAACTAACACCTATAAGGATGGTAATAAACCCTTCAATTAATCTACCGAGTGCCATTTTTTATGTTTAAACTAATCCAACGTCTTGAAGTCCACCGACAGCAATATTAACTCCTGCAATCATAATTCCTAAAGCAAAGAATAGTGTCACTAATCCTAAAATCGTACTAGATGATCCTGTAACATTTCCTGCTTGTGCTGCAACAACTTGGTCTGCAACGCTTGGAATTAAATTAACACCAATCAATATTGTAATAAAACCTTCAATTAATCTTCCGAGTGCCATTGTTTGTTTTTATCCTCCTCAACATTATGTTACTTAACATATTATTTAAAACCTTCTAGAAATTTTTTTATAGGAAGAATTTATAAATAAAAAAAGAATTACATAATTGAGGAGTGATAAATGGACGAAATATATATTGATGGATACTACAAACAACTTTTAGATGACTTTAAAAACGCTGTTGAAAAACACAACACGTCTATAGTTCTTTTGTTTGATGGAAAATCAGGAAAAGGAAAGACAACTCTTTCTAATCAAACAGGAAAATATCTTTATCCTGAATTTGGTTTAAAAAATATTTATTATGATCCAGAAACTTTTATAAAAGCACTTGCAAATTCAAAACATGGTGAATATTTTTCTTTTGATGAAGCAATGATTCTATCTTCGAGGTCTGCAATGAGTTCTGTGAACAAAATGATTGTTCAAGCAATGAGTATGATAAGAAGTAAAAAGATTTATGTCGCATTTTGTGTGAATTCAGTATTTGATTTGGATAGAAACCTTGTTTTGTCCAGGGCAGATGCTCTATTGCACGTATACGGTGAGGGATTAGTTGATAGAGGTAGATTTGCTGCATTTTTTAAATCCTCAGGAGATCAAACAGATCGATTAAAGCTTTTATATTTATACGGAAAGAAATTTTACGACTACAAAAAGCCCAGAGCCAATTTTTTTGGCAGATTTACAAAGTCTTTTGTCGTTAATGAATCCAAATATGAGAAACAAAAGCAAGTAGCAATCGATAAGTTCCTTAATCAGGAACCAACCACTAAGAAATACAGATCATACAAGGCATTGGTGGTCAGGTTAATAAAGTTAGACGGATATACTCCCAAAAGAGTCGCAGAACTTGCTGAAATTAGCCTAGAGACAATTAGACTGATGCTAGTAAGCCCCGAACAACCCCAAGAACTCCCAATAACACACAAAACCCAGAAACAAAATAACATTTAATACTTAGAATGAAAGATAATTTTCCCCAGGATCAAGTGGAATGGAACCTTTCCTACGGGCTAGTCAGCGAGATACAGAACCTATTAAATAATGCCAATCGCTATTACTTAAATGGAAATATATCGAAAGCCTTCTGGTGTTTGAAGGCTACCAAGTTTAGATTCATCCAGAGTTTAGAATCAAAAGAAAGAGAAGCTTTGAGAAAATACGAAGTAGATTTTTATAAACGTCAGAAAGAAAAAAAGTTTAATGAGATGGCTTATATATATGAGGAGTACAACGAACAAATCATGGACCTATTAGAATCATATGGTTATTTAATACCTAAGAAGAAAGACTCAAAAAGAATTTCTTAGAACTTTAACAAACCTTCTGTTTTCGAATTTTATTAATTTCCAATGTTTCATGTCTGTTAAAATTCTTCCAACAAATTTTTTGTTGACTCTAAAACAAACTGATATTATATATCTTGCATCAATTACTTTTATGGTTTCATCATCCGCTCTGTCTTGGAGCTTCTGATGTATAGCCTGGTAAATTATAGGTATCCTCATTTTGCACTTCTATTTGCCCTAACTCATACAGCTTTACATTTTTACAGAATAGTTCTGGATCTTGATAATAGGATTCATAAAATGAAACATACTTTACTCCACTAAAAAATAATAAAACTATTATTGCAATTGTCAAAAGGTTTCTCCAACTTATTTGTTTTTTTAAATTCCATTTACCTTTCCAAACAATAGGTTCAATCTGTTTCCAAGTACCGTCTGCTTTCTTCTGTGCATACAAACCTGGTTTAAGTTCTTTAACGTCTTTTGGTTCTAGTGCTTTTTTTAAGTTCACATTAACTCATCTCCTGCTTCTTTGTCAAATATTTCTATTACTTCTTTAGAACTCATTATTGTATCTTCATAACTATATTCCTTTTCTAAATAGTTTTCTCTAGCTTTTACTTTTTTCTTAAACTTCTTAATAAATTCCCTGACATCTTTAACTTTTATGTGAGAATCTATTTTTACATTTATCATGTTTAGTGCTTTTAAAGGAATTACAATTTTATCACTTAGTGTCATTTGATCTTCATCTCCGATTTATACATAGGATAAGCTATCCAGTAAAAGAATCCAAAGTAGAAAATGAAATAGAATGTTGGAATTAAAATTAGAAATCCTAATATTAATAATGCTCTTGCAGAATCTAAAGGGATCACTATTGTAGACATTATAACAGAGATAATAATTGTAGTCCACTTTGGTGTTGTACCATAAACATGTTCTATTATTTTTGATCTTCTTCTAGTGAATGAAATATCACCTTCATAGTTCTCTGGTTTCTCTGGTTCCACAAGCATGGATATATTTCTATACTTTTTATAGGCTGTCATTCCTTGAGCATATGAAATTCCTAATCCAAATATAAATGCAAAAATAATAAACCAGAATCCTTTGAAAATTAAAATTGCACAAACAGCTGCTATTCCTATCATCTGGAATATATGACTTTGATACTCTATCCTTGCCAACCTTTGTGGTGGGGTATTTGCCATTGCTTCTTTTAGTTGTTTTAGTTTACTCATTTTAATAAAATGCTTGTGCTATGATTGCGAATATTAAAGTCACCATTGCAAATATTCCAGCACTGATTGTTATATAATAATGAATGTCTTTGTTCATATTCCGCCTCCTGTGATTTTTTGAAAAATTAATTCAATTAAAAATGATCCAAATAAAGTTCCAAATATGAAACCCATTATTACTCCCATTCCCCATGATACAATGTTTCCTATCATAGTAATTTTTGCTTTTCCAAATATTTTATTGATATGCTAGTTGATGCAGAAAGTCGTGCTGATAGTTCTATTATTTTAATGACCTGAATTCGGTTTAAAATATAACTGGCAGCTAATCTTCCATACTGTGCCTTAACATTCAATATTAATTCTTTTTCATCATCTGTGAATCTCTGTGGAATTTTTAGGTATTTCATTTTGCTTTGAATTTTTTACATTTACAATTATAAGGATTAATAAATTCAGCACAACCTCTTATTTTATAATGAACATTCTTTTCATGTCCACATTCACAAATATCCTCTTTTTGTTTTTCTTTATATATTCTTCTTCCACAAAACATGCATGAAACAGATTTTGCTTCTTGCATTCTAAAGCCATTTAAATAAAAAGTTTTCATACACCAATAACAATAAATCTCTTCTGGTTCTAACATTTTTCATCTCCTTGGCATGATGGGCATAAAGGTATAAAACCATCTGTATAATTAGTATCTCCACAAAAACCCGTTATATGAATACCTTTACGTTTATATTCAAATATTTTCCCACAACCTTTAGGTGAGCCAGAAGAAATACGTGAACCGCTTTCCTCTGGCTCTTTGTCCTTACTCGAGAAAGAATCCTTTGGAGATTCTAAAGGACTATGATTTGTAAGTTCTTCTCCTGCTAGTTCGTCAACTCTTTTTTGAAATATTTCCATTAATTCTAAGAATGTTTTTCCTTTAGGATATTTTTCTTCTTTCAACTTCTTAATAAATTCCTTGTCTTGATTTTGAATTTCATCAAAAACCCAACCTAATTCCTCTTTATTTAATAAAGCATATTCAAATAATTTTTTTCTCTTATCACTTAGTGTCATTTTAAATCCTCTTCTGTGATGTTGAAGAACTTTTTTATAAATGCATGTTTATCATCATCACTTCTATGATACCATTTGATTGCTTCTGCTTTTACTAAGTTCTCAAATTCTCCTCTACCTCTCATGTAGTTTATATCAATATCTTTCATTGTCTTTAGTTTCATTTTCGTGTTTTTAGATGATTCGTACAATTTTGATTATATGAACCATTTATACTTCTTTAGATCCTCCATTATCTTTATAATCTAGACGACTGACTTTTTCCATTATTTTTTGAAATTTTCCCTCTTTCAAATTCAACGATTCTAAGAGTTTTATTGGTTCTGGTAATGTGTATAAATAAATCGTCTTATTTCTTCTCTTTCCTTCTATCACAATTCGTTTGTTTTTTCTTGAATAATATATTTTTCTTTGTTTCATTTTCTTTTATTTTCCTCTTTATAATATTCAAGACATTTGGGACAATTCTTTAGATCTGTATCATTCTTTTTCCCACAACGAACACATAAACCTTTTTCCATTCTCTCTTTTACTTTAGCAGCATGTTTGAATGATCTTCCAATTCCACTTCCCATATTTTTACTCATTTCTCTTCACCTCTGTTGTCTTGTGCGTATTTTTTAGAAACTTTAAGCCCATCAAAAAATCCTTCTCCATATTGACCTTTACCTATAGACTTTATTCCAAATTCTTTCATTAAAGCTTTTTTTTCCTTATGTTCTGTTTTTTCCAATTTCCAAAATCTTTTACTCTCCTTATTTTTTAAAATATATAATTCATTTTGTAAGAATTCAATTTGATTCAATAATGATTTAAAATTTTTAATTAATTCAGAAATACCATTAAATTTAAATTCTTTAAGAAGTTTTTGTTGATTATCAAAATAATCCTCAAAGTTTTTTATTACATTCTTTAATTCTTTAATTTTTTCTTCACTCATTTCTTTACACTCCTTTCTTCTTTGGCGAACTCTTCTTTACAATCCCTACAAAAAATAATTTCATCATTTTGATTTACTGCAACTTTTTCTTCTCCAGTATAAGTATTTACACTCTTCCCACAACATAATTTAAACTGACCATCAAACATAAGTTCTCTACCACAACCTTTCATTTCTCTTCTCCTTTTTTGCCTTTGGCGAATTTATGTTCACAATCCATACAAAAAATAGTTTCTCCTTTGTAAGAACTTCCACAATCATATCCATGCTTATTTGAATCTATTCTTATATTTTCTTTCCCACAACCTTTCATCAAATCTTCTTTAAACTTATCTCCAGTTTTATCTTTAGTTGGTTTGAGTAATTCTCTTGTTTCTGTAAGTCTTTCTCTAACTGAATTTACAACATTAAAATCTTGTTGATTTGCCCTTTGTGTTAAAAGAATTGTTACTTGGTTTTTTAGAATTTGTTTTTCTATTGGTGTCATTTTTTCCTAAGATGTTCTATTTTAATTATACGATTAAGTATTTCATCATAAGTTTCTCTTTTGTATATTTTACATTTCTTTAGAATTTCCCTCGTGGAAACTTTCACTTTAATCATTGTTGTCTTATCTTGTTTAACCATAGTTTATTTAGGGTTTAACCCTTTATATACTTATCTATTTTTAACGGGAAAGGGAACTAATGCGAACTTACTCATATGTCTCCACTGAATCTATATCTAAAAAAACTGTTAAAGGTTTTCCACAATTAGGACAATCAATACTTTTATTTGTCACACCCATAGAATCTCCTGAATCATCAATAGCATTCCAAATATCATCTTCACCCATTGGTTCTTTACAACAAGGAAATCTTCTTTGTCTCATTTTTTCTCCTTAGAGGACTTGTGCGAAATATTCTTCCTCAAATTCCCTAGCCAATTATAATTTCTATGATGGTTTAAAATAATTCTTTTTAATTCATCTTTTTCCTTTTCTGATAAATCTATATATCTATAGCAACCTTCAAGATGTCCTAAAAAATATTGTATTTCTAAAGAATTAAATGATTTCATATTATTCAAATCCATAATCAATGCTTTTTTAAATCTTTTATAATATTTTGCCATTCTCTCGTGCCTCAAACCTTTTTAGTCTCCTTTTTATTTGAGGACTTAGACGAATCCTTTTTTATTTTATCTATTAGCTTTTCAAATTCTTCATCTAAATCTCCAGCATCAATATAATCAATACAACTTCTCCAACCTTGTTTAGCTCCGTTCCAATATTCTTTATTTGTAGTATTATTGAAATAATAATCACTTGGTCTCCTATAAGATTTTATTATTCTCTTTAATCTTTCTAAATATTTTTTATGTTCCATTTTCAAACCTTATGCGTCCTCCGAGAGTTTTTGTTTTAATTTCTTAGCCATTTCTATTTGATTTGTATGTTCTAAGATTTGTACTTCAAAGTCATCTCTATCCATACACTTTTGTTCTTTTTTTATCTCTTCGTCAATAACCTTCTTAACTTGGGCAAGGGTGAGGTCTATTGCTCTCTTTATTGATTGACTAACTTCATAACTTGTCGCTGAAGGCATATTTATGCTTTCCTTTAAATTCTTAGAATCTCTATAAGTATGTTGAAACATCCATTCAAAACTTTCATTTAAAACTTTTTCTTTTATTTTCATTTTTGTTCCCATTTTAAATCTTAAGCGAAATTTATTTCTTTTTAAGCCAATCTTTTAATCTCTTTATTTCTTCTGGATGTAACCACTCATCAAGTTCTGACTTACATTCATCACATAAATCAACTTCAACATCTTCATTCCAAAAACCTTTTATCTCTCCCCAAGTTGTATTTTCACTCTTAAATAAATCTTGGCAGTGATTACAAATTGTTAAACTACTCATTTCTTAACCTCCTTCAATTTAATTTCTTCTTCAAGCATTCCTTGAATTAAAGATAGTAAAGCATCCTCTCTTTCATTATCTCTAACTTCCATTAACCATTTGTATAGAGTTTCTGTTTCAAAATGTCCTTTCTTCATGATCTTAAATATTTCCCTACCATCTTGTTCTATTACTTTTTTACAACCTTCCCTAACATCTTTAATCCATTTTAAAATTTCTTTACTCATTTGAAAAATTAAACGTCCTCCACTTTTACTTTCTTCAAACAATTAGGACAAGTCACAACTTTACTTTTAGAAGATGTTTCCCATTTATAACCACATTTACATTTAGCTTTTCTTTTTTTTGTTTTATCATCACCTGAATGAGCTATACCATGACATTGTGTACAAAGTAAAATTAAATTATTAAGTTTATTATTGGATGAGTTTCTATCTTTATGATGAATCTCAAATTTTTTTTCTCTGACACCACATTCATTACATTTATTTCCAAAATAAGCAAGTGCCAACATTCTATGCAATTTTACTTTATCATAACCTGTAGAACTCATTTTAATTTTTTAACCTCTCCTAATTGCGACGCAGGAACTATTTTTAATAAACTCTCTATTATTTCATCAAAACTTTTAAATCCATAAACAAGTTTTAGTCTCATTATTATTTTCCAATTTTTTTCAGATACTTTAACTGATTTCATATAATAAGTAGAAAAGTAGAGTTTATAAAGATATAGTTTATTTAGTATATAAGTAGAAAAGTAGTTTTTTCATTTTAAAATAAAAGAACCCGGGAATCCCGGGTTATAAATTAAACCTTTGTTTTATTATGGAGTTACGACAATTATCCTACAATTGTATATTCATTCTTAGTTCCATCGCTTTTTACAACAACAGAAAACTCTACATCTGTAAGTTTATTTCCATGATCGGTTGCAAGTTCAACCAATTGTCCGAATGTTGATAAAGGTGTTTTTCCCTTTCCAAAAGTCCAATCTTTTATTTCATCTTCAACTAAAATCTTAATTTTAGCTTGAGGGCTAACTTCATCTTCTTTATCATCGTGTTTTCTAATGTAAGGGTCTGTATCTTCAAGTTCTGACAATGCTTTTAATTTATATTGTCCAACTTTTGGTTTCCAATAGTTTCCACTTTCTTTTAACCTTTTCAGTTCTTCTTGATAGTCCATTTTAACTTTTACCTCCTTTGTAAATTGTATCATAATTGCGATTGCTTTTCTTTGAAAGCCATTTTAAATATATGAAGTGCTAATTCTGGCTTAACACAATTTCTTAATAATAGTGTTTTATTTACATCTTTATATTTTGTCAAATCAAATCCTAAGTTCTCTTGTCTAAATTTATTATTTCCATATCTTATATTATCACTTTTAAATTCTTTTTTTGGAAGTGGAAAATTAGTCCAAAACCAATGTCTTTGTAATTCAAATGGTTTTATTAATGGTTTATAAAAAGCCATAACATTTTCAACAACCCATTTCCCTTTGAAATAATATTGTAACAATAGAATTTCCTCATATAGTTTCATGTCTGGAAAGATTGGTTTATTTTGTTGCCCACTTCCACTCATTAATCTCCTAACTTTTGAATGACTTGGACAAGGAGGACTACTCCAAATAAAATCAAATTCTTCAAAATGTTGTAAAAGATATTCATGAGCATCTCCAACTATCACTTTATCATTTGGGAAGAAATCTTGATATATCTTACCAATATTTTCATCAATCTCTATTGCTGTTATCTCATGTTCATCTCCCCAAAGTTTTCTATTTCCACCGATTCCTGCATATAAATTAAGTATTTTCATTCTAACTCCACAATTTTAAGTTTTTGATAATGATCCTTTTGTAATTCAGATAATAAATTTCTAGCTGTTCCTTTAATCCTAAATTTTTGTATGATTTCCCCTTTAGAATCAACTATGGCGTATCTTTCCATGTTTTCTTTGATATGACGCAGTGAAGGTAGGTTTCTAAGCAAAAGAGACATATTTCTACTGCTATATGGGAATTTCTTTAATTCTTTCTTTATGTTTTTCTTCATTATTAGCTAATCTCAATAAATGTGCTTTCATAACACAATCTAAACAGACTCTAGAAAATCTTCCATGTGGAAGAAACCTTTTATCACACCTTTCACAAGGTCTATGCATTCTTTTAACATTTTTTCTTCTCATTTGAACATTTTCATCTTTTCTTTAGCTTTTTCAATATTTAAAATAACCATCATACCATTACTTCTTTTCTTCTCTCTAATTAATTTTAATCGTTTTAATGCTATTCCCACCCATTTTGTGTTAGGAAATTTATCTTTTTCTTCACTTCCAAGGAATTCCCTAAATTGTTTATTTAACTCTCCAACTTTTACAAAATCATTGTTTTCCTCCCTTTGGGAAACAAAATCATACAATTCAACATCTTTTGCTTGATAAATATCTTTTTCTTTCCTTTCTTTTGTTATTTCTGTAGAAATACTTAAAATTTCATTCAAAACACCGCATTTATCTGCTAGTAAATACAAAGGTAAGAATAACTCTAAGTCTCTACCATCTACATTTATATTATTTATTTTATTATATAATATGGAAGACTTGGAAGACTTGGAAGGGGTGGAAGACATGGAAGAGTTGGAAGAGATGACATAGTTATTCCATCCATCTTGGGTGTCTTCAAAAAACGCCCTAACACTTCCAACACTTCCATTTCCCTTTGAGATTGTGGAAGAGACGTCCATAATTATGGAAGACCTTGCATAGTTTTCTATCAATTTTGTTATTATTGATTTATTACTTCTCTCCAAAATCATCTCAATACACCTATCTGAAAGAACTTCTTCCATCCCCCAAATATTAGCAATAGCTATTGGACGGTAGACTTCAAACTCTTCAATTACATGATCTTCACCTACTTTTGAACTAACTTTCTTCATTCTTTTAACTTTCCCCCCCTTTTTGTATGCAATATTCAAGAGTTCTCTTAAAGATTCATTCCCTTTTTGTCCAACACTTTCAAATTCATCAATACATAAAGTTCCATTTTCCCTAAATAATACTGCCTCTGTTAATGAAGTTAATTTTGCACCATCTTTACTTAGAAATGTGATTAAACCTAGTAATCTACTTTTGCCACTTCCCTTCATAGCATTAAAGTAAAGATATGGATAAGAAGAAAAACAATTATGAAAATAGGTACCAATAATCCAAACAGAAATTAAAGAATAATATTCTTCTTTAAGATCGCAATAATACTTTAAAACGTTAATTAATTGTTTGTGGATTTTTTTGAATTGAAAATCTCCTTTAGGTATTTCTTTCTCTTTTTCTATCTTTTTCTCTTTTTCTTGTAAATGAATATCATAGGCTTTATTGTAAGTCTTATTTTTATAATCATCTCCACTTGAAGCCCATTTCCTATAATTTTGCATTTCTTTATAGATAATTTTTCTAGATTTCTTTTCTGTAATCATAGCAAGACATCTTCTAAATTCAAGACCTGATCCTGAAGTATCTTTTTCACCATCAACTGAAATAGTTTCAGTTTTCAAGTAAGGTTTTATGATAGCTTCCAACATTTCCTTTGGAAGTTTGATTATTTTCTTATTAGAAAGAACTTCATATTTTTTCCCGTTAGGATGGATTGATCCTGTCCCAACACATTGATAATTCTTTGCTCTTAGTTCTCCAATACTTAAAACATGATTTGTTTCATATTCAGAAATAAAATAAATGTGTAGTCCACCACTTCCTGTTTTAATCATAAGTGTATTGTCATAATCTCTTTTGAATTGATCTACTTTTGTTTTATCATCAATATCTAAAATCCTAAGGTTTCCATAACCACCAATAACCCCATAATTTCCCCCCTCCTTTATGTGTTCTAAAAGTGTTGAATCATTAAAGGAATAACCTTTATTTTGCCAATCTTTTTCATAAGGGGCTTTTGATTGTTTTCTTATTAAACAAAATCTGAATTCGGGCTTTTGTAATTGTTTAGGAATCATTTCCTAACCACCTAGAAGTAAAATAAATAACTTCCTCAATACATTTTTTTCTATTTATTGGTAAGATTCCAATCCATGTCCAATATTCACTTTTTTTAAATTTTAGTAAATTAGAATGTTTAAACATTATTTTTAAAATTTCATCATGTAATTGTCTGTGGTGTTTTCTACATAAAGGAATTTCTTCCCCCTCCCATTCCTTTAACATAAATTTTGGAGGACTATGATGATAATCTATTCCTTTATAGGTTTTATTTTTTTCTGGTTTAATACCTGAAAAATCTTTTTTACATTTTTGACATATCATTTTCCTTCTTCCACATAAGGTTCAATTTTCAATATGTCTTCAAACATTATTGGAGTTTCACCTAAAAATTTATCTTTTAGAATTAAAAATTTTTTAACATTATTTATATCAATTATTTCTCCATTATAGAAAACTCCATCACAACTAATATGAACTGTAGCCCCTTTTTCATAAAATATTTTTATCCTATCATAATTAATCATGGTCAAACTACGAATGTTTTACTATTTAAATATTCATTACTCCTTTAAAGTAAAAAATTTATCTTTCACTTAATATTAAATGAACCCTGGGAGAATACCCAACCCATAGTGGAGTTGAGTCGTCTCCTGGGCAAAAAGAGGTGATTATTATTCAGAGTCTCCAAATTATATAAATTCTTCTACTTTGATTTATGCTTGAGAGAAATCTAATGTAAGAGTTATATTTTGATTACACACCCTATCATTAATCGCATTAATTGTAAAATTAAAATTATTAAATCCAGAATTCATCGTGAAATTTGTTCCGTTTGATATTTCAGTTCCTTTCCTCAATTCAAATGAAAGATCTCCAGTTGGATCACAAGCAGGTGATACACCTGTTAAATTTGTAGTAAGCAAATAAAACATAGTTGTAGCCCCATTTTGATTTCTTATAGTAAGATCTTGAGTAGAAGATAAATTTTCACTTACATTCAAAGTTTGATCTGTTAAATCTAATGTAACAGTTAAATTACCTTTTGAACCAAGAACCTGGTAATCTACTGATCTATTATAATCAAAAGTAAAGAATGCTAAAACACCTCCAGAAATAAGTAAAATACTAGTAAAAATAATAAAAAATTTATTAGAGAAGATGTTTTTCATCTTTTTTCTATATATTCAAACTTTATAAAGTTTTATGTGATAAATTTATTTTCTCCTAGCTTTTCTTCTAGTAGTTCTCCTAGTAGTCCTTCTTGCAGTTCTCCTTGCGGTTCTTCTAGCAGTCCTTCTAGTTTTACTTCCCTTTGGTCTTCCTAATTTAACCATTTATTTCTTTTTCCTCCTCATACGTTTCACTTCTTTGAATTTAGTAATTTCAACAACTCTGTTGTTTCTAAATCCAAGGCGAATATTATCCCTAAATCTAAACCTTGTAGGTTTCATACCTTTAGGTGGTCTCATAATTGTTTTATCTTTTATTAGTACCATTATTTTTCTTTTTTAAATTTCTTAAACTTAAAATTGAACTTTAGTTTTGAATCTTTCATAGTTTTCTTTTTCCTGATTGAAGGTAAATTTCTCCATACTCCTTTTACCATTACACCCTTCTAACAGCCGCAGCTGTTTCAGCTAATAAAGCAAGACCTATTAGAGCTGTTATTCCACCTGTAAGTAGGTCTTTAGTAGGTTTTCTTTTTTTCTTTAATCCCTTTTTGAATTTGAAAAAGGGACTTGATTTTAATGTCATTTTTTTCTTTTTTTAGGTTTTCTCTTTTTAAACATTGCTGGTTTTGGCTTATCTTTTAATCTATATGATGTTAATACCATTTTATAATTTTGACGGAGAAAATGGTTGTCTGAAAGTTCCGGGAGTTGAAGGTTGATTTTTCATTCTCTCTTCGGCTCTTTGTTTTCTTTCTTCTGTTTTAGCCATATTTCTTGTTGTATAGTCGTGTAGTTTTGCCAAAAAACCTTGACTAGGTTTATCACCGCTTTTTTCTAAGTTTCTTAATCTATTTTGGGCTTGGTGTTTTTTCATTCCTGAAGATTCGGCAGCTTGTCTTTTAGCAGCACCTATTGCCAATTCTAATGTGTGTTTTCTGACTTCTTCTTCATAGACGATTTTCCTTTGGGCTTCTGCATCAAGCCTAGCTCTATCCATTATGTCTTGATCGTCTTTCTTTCGCTGTCTTTTTCTTTCTAGTTCGTCCTTAAAACTCTGCCAGAAGTTCACTTGTTCCTTCCTCCAATTAATCCAGCGTCTCTTAACATACTAATTGTAAGTCCTATAACAAAAATCAATGCAGCCAATGCACCGAATAATGTTACTAATACGATAATCGCTCTTGAAGATCCTGATTGTAAGAAACCATCTGGTTCGAAATTATAACTAAAGTTAAGAGCTAAGTTTGCAAAACTTGCATTGTTAACTGTTACTGTTATTGTTTCTACACCACTAACAAGTGCAGTGGCGACCGTAACATTAGTTGAAGCAACTGGTGTTGATCCATTTGTAACAGTTGCTGTTCCAATTAAAGTTCTTCCTGTAAGTGAAGCAGTTGTTCCATTGGCAGGAGTTGTTACTGTATTATTTGTTGCAGTTAAAGTAGTTGTTGTATTGAAAACCTGATCAGCAACACTTTGAAGTAGAACAACAGCAATTATCAGACCTATAAAGATCATAAGGATTTTTATCATATCCTTTTTTCCTGAGCCCATTTTTTTCTTTTTTATTTACTCCTCATTATTTACTAGTAATAAAGATTATTTAAAACCTTTTATTTATTTCCCACCATCTTCTGGAAAATTACCGCGATGATTATTCCTATGAACAAAGTTAAGAAACCATAAAGTGCAGAGAAACTTCCTATTGCCAATCCAAACAATAAAATTATGGGAATTGAAACAACAACAGTTGTTCTAAATCCTATTTTAACTTTCGATGCAAATATAAAAAATAACATGGCAGCTAGGACTACAGCTAAGACCACACTTCCAACTAGTTCACTTACAAAGATACATCTTAAATCTAATAAATCACATGCTGCCATTTTAGTCTTTACCTCTTAACCATTCTAATACGGTCATTAAGAATAGTATCATTAATGGACCAATAGTTATTGTTGCAAACAATATGTTAAATGATGCTAAGTATAAAAAGATTCCAACAAAATCCCCAACCAATGTAGCAAATCCTAAAGCGAATGCTACAAAGAAAAAGAATTCAACATTTCTTGTAACAATACCAAGTACAACAGAACCAACTATTGCTAAAGTACCAATTCCTCCAGCAATAATTAAGATCCATAATTGACTTGTTTGAATATTTGCTGGATCTAAAATTGCATTAATTATTACAGAGGTTGGACTGAATAATACGTTTTGTCCTGTAATTATAAAAAGTATATCTATAAATACTAAAATTGCTACAAACTGTATTAGTTTTCCCATTTTATATTATTCTTAATACCCTCCTTAGTATAAAGTATGATGCTGCAACTGTTGTTAATATCGCTATTCCAAATTGACTACTAAATTGTGTTAAGTCATTTATTTTAGTTGATGTAGAGCTAACCGCAATTCCTGTGTCCAACCATCCAACTATACTGAATGCCCAAACTAAAAGTAACATTACTAACATTTTTGTTTCATCTTCTAACTGATTTTCTCCTGATAAAAATATTAAAAGAGCAACCATTATTCCCAGTACAATTAAAAATCTAAAAATATCTTTAAATCCATATTCATTAAATAAAGTTAATTGTCTAAATAAAGAATAATCTCCAATAAATGTTGGACCAATAGTCCAAATTCTTTGTACAGTTATTGTTTCATTGGCTGTTTGAATTATAAACTCTCCAAATATTTGTGTATTGTCCCCTGTGTTTATATTATCTGATATGAATCCTACTCCAGCATTGCTAACAAAACTGAGTTGATTAGTTGAATTAGTTATATTCATACTTATCAATGTTATTCCTGTTCCACCTGTAACATTGAAACTGAAAGTTGTAATAGTATTATTATTAAGACTATCATTATTTGGTTGAATTTCAAATTCTGTTCCCAAACCAATTGTGGTACCGTTAACTGTTATTGCTTCTGTTGAACCCAAAACAACTGTTCTTAAACCTGTTACAGGAATAAAAGTAAATGTGTTAGTTACAAATCCGGTTTTAGAAAATATTCCTGTATATGTTACGTCTGGATTCAAGAAGAAAACAACAACTCCTGATCCATCTGTCGTATCTGAAGTAACAGTAATTGTAACTCCCCCCAACACTCTTGTTATAGTTGCAAGAACGTCTGTTATACGATTTCCTATTACATCCTCCGTTGAAAACTGAGAAAATAAACCCAATATTGTTGGGAGTAAAAAAAGTTGTTGTTGTGTAGTTACATTTGTTAATGTTGCAAAGGTTGATGAAAATATTCTTTGTTGGCTTTGGGTATTTGTATATGCAACATCTAAAGTTGTGCTTAGGGTTTGATTACTTGGAGAAAAACAGAAAGTATAATTAAAGGCTTCAGTTGTATTTGCAAAGTTTAATGTTTTATTAACAACTCCTGTTCCTAAGAAATATTGCCACACAGAAGAAGATATACTAGCCGTTATATCTTCTTGATTAACTGTTTCATTTGTGAAGGTTAAATTTATGTAAGGAACATTTTGTGGTGGCAATTGACAAACCGTTAAATTTATTGAGGCAACTCTTTGGGAATTAGATGATGAACTTTCTTTAATGCCTCCTGTTGTTACATTAAAGAACCAAGTTTTATTTCCAGATCCAGTTGGAATATCTATAGTTTGGGATATATTAAAATTATTTCCACCGGTATTTGTTATTGTGCTACTTCCTTTATTTGTTTCATCATAAATTAAACTAGATGAAGATGGGTCCGCAGTTCCATTTGTTGTTACATTTATTATAAATTCTTCTGTTTTGGTTTCAAAAGTAAAAGCGTTGAATGTAGATTGATTTTCAAGGAATTTAGCTAAGGTAAAAGTTACACTATCTTGCCCAACGTTTCCGGAAGTATCATTTGAAAAAACAGTCCATGTATTTCCTCCTAATACAGATGTGGTAGTAAAATTTGCTGAACAATCATTATCACTAGAATTAGTAATTCCTCCATCTGTAGAAAACCAGCATCTATCAATGCTGGAAACTCCAACAACAACAGTATAATTTAATTCTGTTTGAGGGATTATATAAGTTATGTTTTCCGGGAAAGTTACATTAACAATGGGTGGAAAGATATTTGTAAAAGTTAATCCAGTTCCATTATTCCATATTTGAACAATCTCATCTAAAGTCAAAGACCTATTCCAAATACCGAATTCATCCATATTCCCATCAAAGAAATCATTGCTACCATTTCCTAATCTTAATGGAGTATCTGTTGTATCTATAGCAAGAGCACTTGCGGGAGAATCTGTAAAATTCCCTGAAGAATTAATAAGATAAAAAGTATGATCTCCCAATGTTGTTCCATTTAATCTTAAACAAACAAAGCTAAATTGACCCAATAGTGGCTTTATATTACTAGTAACACCTCCTGCGTCTATTTCAACTCTCATTGCTCCGGTTAGGAAAGTCCATGTCCATCTGTTATTTACTGATGGCACACCAAACTCCAATAGACCTTCATTTGTGTTTGTAGTATCGGGATCTATCCACCCACAAGCTGTTCTCTCTTGAGTTCCAGATATTCCAAAATTTGCATCTGTTTCCACAACATCATTAGTACCATCAAATTCAAATGAAAAATTAATAATACCTGCTTGTCCTCTTGTAGCTCCATTATTTGTTGCAACTTTATTTCCTGTGGAATCTACCACCGCCCCAGAGGTCTGATTAAATGCGTAAAATCCTACAAGACCTACATTTAAGTCTTGAGTCCAAATTGCCCATTTTTTTAATCTTTCATTACCATAAACATTAACAACCCATTCAACTTTATCTCCAACCTTAACTTCTGTAAATAATCCTAAAGTTATGTTCTCACCAATATTTAAAGAATTATTTGTGAAATCAACCCACTTTTCTTCTAGTCTATTTCCATTTTGAACTTGAGTACAAATGTTGGATTTTGTTCCGTTTATACTTGTTTGCATTCCGCAAGAAGAAGTATAAGTTGGAACTTTCACTAATTTTTTATATTTATAATCAACCTGTCTTATAAATGGTTCAAATCCTTCATTTAAATCATATAACTCAATCGCATTAATTATTCCTTCATAATCATATTCACCATTAACAATTTCTATTTCAGCAACCTTTTGATAACCTGCTCCTACCACAAAATTTTCTGGTGTTTTCAATTCTAATGTTGCTATATTCTTTCCTAATCCAAAAAAGTTTGTAAGTGTGTAAGTTTTTTCCTCTTCATCATAATTTTTAAAATCATCAATACCTATTTTAAAAGCAGCTAGATTACCAACTAACAAAATAAACATAAACATTAATATTATTTTTTTCATGTTACTCTTTTCCTCTTTCTAGTCCATTGATCTGCCAACCAAGCTACTAGGGCAAATAAAAATCCAAAGATAAACCAGATCATTGTGATACCTGTGATGAAACAAGTAGGTCTTTTTGTTAATTTATTTATTGTGCTTCCTTGATCATCATCAAAAGCTGTCTGATTGAAGGTTGCTGTTCCTTTACAATTTAAAGCATCCCCACCCCTAATAACATCTAGGTTTTCTTTAAAGGGTTCTATTGTTACAAATAAAATTAATGCAAAAATAAAAAATACTAATAACAACGATGTTCCGACTAAGAATCCGCCCTTTTTGTTCATTTGAATTGTATTAACCTCTTTACTTTTTTCATTTTATTTATTGGCTTGAATGCTTTCTTAAGAAGAGCTGCTCTAGCTCTAGCCACAGATAGCTGTCTCTTCTCCTGAGGCGTGTCTATTGCAAATTTGACTCTTTCAATTGCTAAGTTTTTAATTGGTTGGACTAATCCTTTAACTTTTTTTCCTCTAAACTTTCTTATGTTACTTTTAAAATAATTAGCAGGAACTTTTAAGATTGGTTTTTGTGCTTTAAAAGGAACTCTTTTTATTCTAAGTGTTCTTGCTGTAGATCTATCTGTAAGAAAACCACCCAAGTCAAATGCTTTCTTTCTTGTTAAAGGATTAATATTAACTTTTCTGAATTTTCCCTTACTTTTAACAGAGACATTGAACCCCCCTATTGCCAGTGGAACTTTAATGAATGTACCTTTCTTTTTTACTGGAGGTTTTAATCCAGCAAAAGGTTTAGGTGGCTTTGGAATTGGTTTCTTTAATCCTAGTAACTTTTGTAATTTCTGACGAGAAGCTGCTCTTTGTGCAAGTATTTGTTTAGTTCTTAGTGCTTGTGCTTGTTTAAGTGCTTGACCTTGTTTTGTTATTTGATTTGTTCTTTGTCCTTGTAAAGTCTCTAATTCACTTTTTAAAGCATTTATTTGTTGTAAAGGTTGTCCTTGAGTTTGTGCTGCGAATATTTTATTTTTTTGATCTATAATCTCTTTATTTATTTCTTTTAGTGGACCTGCAGCTGCTGTTATACTAATTATTGTTGGGGTTATAGGTGTTATTTGAGGAGTAGGAATACCAGGTGCAACTTCTGGAACAACTTCTGGAACTTCTCTTGGTGGAGCAGGAGTAATAGTTGTTGGAGGTTCAAGAAGAGTTGCTTTTATGTCTTTTGGGATTTGAGAAAACTTTTTTGGAAATATTCCTTCTTGAGCTAAGAAATCATTAAAAAGTTGTACGGTTGGTTTTTCTCCAAGTCTTACTTTCGTTAATTCAATTAATCCTTTTATTTGTGCTCTTCTTTGACCAGGGTCTTTAGTTTTTTTAATATTATCCACCGCTTTTCTAATTAAATCAATTCTTTCAGATGCAGAAGTTTCTCTAACTTTTTTTCCAACTCTTCTGAAAGCTAATCTGTCTGTAAAATCATCTATAGCTCTTTGAGCATCACTTTTCTTCTTTTCTTTCTTTTTAGCTTTCTTACCTTTAGGTTTCTTTTTAAAGACTTCTCGTAATTGTGCAGCTCTTGCTTTACCTGCTTTTCCTGGAATACCTTTAAGAAACTTTGAAAAAGGAGGAACTTTTATTTTTCCTTTAACTTTGGGAAGAAATTTAATTAATGGAGCAACAGCAACGAATGCTCCTGCAATTCTTTCTTCTGTAGGTCTTTCCTTACTTAAAGCAATAGCAGCACCAAGTGTTTGAACAACTCCTATTGCAATTTTTCCTGTTAATCCTGGTTGTACAGCTAAACCAACAAAGGCTGCCTGAAAAGCTGCTTCTGCAGGAGTTTCAGGAATGAATAGAGCTAAGGTTTTTCCAGGTAAACCACCCTTTTCTCTAAGAAATTTATTAATGTCTGTAGTAGTTATTGCAGGTATTACGGAAGCACCAAGACCCGCGAATGGAATCCCTCCAGCACCACCAATTCCAATTAATTGTCTTCCTGCATCTCCTGTAAGAACATCTTTTAATTGATCGATAAATCTTCTTTTTTCAGGTGTAGATAATTTTTCAAATGTTCCTCCTGGTAATTCTGTTACAGGTGGCGTAATTCCAGGTACTGGAACTTCTATTCGAGTATCTCCAAAAGTAAAGCCAGGATTTTTATCTCTTCTTCTTTTATCTACTTTTAAAAATTGTTGTTCATCAAGTAAAGCAGATCCTGTAGGAGTTGATTTAACTATTTTACCTTTTTCAAATTGAAAATTAAAATCCTGAACAAATAGTTTTCCATCTTGTCTTCTAATTGGAACAGCAATTGTAAAAGAAGTAGATCCTGTTGCTCTATTAAAACTTTCACCAAATTTTCTAGGATCTCCAAATATAATTCTTTCTGTTGGTGCAATAACAGGTAAGATAATTCCAGGTACCCTTTTTGGAGCTTTAAGAGCTTCTTCAAATCCAACAAGTATCTTCGTGCCTGGTTTAAAAATTGGTTTAACTTCTTTAACACCTTTTGCTTTTAAGTTTGCTATAGCTTTCTCTATAGATATTCTAAGAGCAGTTTCTTTTCCTGCTTGTATTTGTTTGAAAAACTTTTTTTCTAATTTAGATGTTAAACTAAATATTGCTTCAGGTCTTTTAGAAAGAGCTACATCTAACGCCTTATCAAAAGCAGCTCTTTGTCTTTGTTGTTCTTTTATTGCAGCTTCTGCTTTTTGAACATCTTTTTCAAATTGTTGTAATTGAGTTTCAGCTGGTTTTAATTTTGTTAATTCTCTTTTTTTAGCGGTTTGTAATTGTCTCTCTTGAGATTCTCTCTGCAAGATTTCTGTTCTTCCTCTAGCTCTTAATTCAGCGGGAGAAATTCCAGGTAGTGCAGCTCTTTCTATCTGAGATCTTGCTTGAGTTAATACTTGCTGTTGCTGTGTTAACTGTTGTCTTGCTTGTTGAACAGTTACCATTTTATCTGTTCCTCTTTATTTTACATTCCATTCTTCTTCTAGCTAGGTCTTGCATTATTTTATTTCTTTGAATGAAAGTCTTTTTACTTAAAGCTTCAAGAGTTTTTTTATCTCTAATTAAATTAGGAATGTTTTTGCAATTATTTTCTCCCACTTTTTTCTTTCCTAAAGATTTCTAACCTAACAAACAAATGTTTTCCAAACTTTAAATCCGGATTCAATTTTTTTATCTCTTTTTTAGAAAGAGTTACACTTCCTTGTTTGGTTTTTTTGTTAATGAAAACCTTTCTAACCATTGTTTTTCTTACCATATTAGGAACTCCTCAATTTTACTAGTAAAAAAGATTATTTAAAACCTTCTACAACTTTTTAATATAATAATCAAGAAATAAAGCACCACCCGCAGCAATAAAAATTATTACACCAGCAATTATTTTTACATTTGGTTCAACTTGTTTAGTTAAAACTCCTCCTAATCCTGTTCCAGCAACCAGTATTAGAATTATTCTAAGGTTTTCCAGTATCTTCTTTTTGTTCATCTTTCTTTTTTGTAAATGGAGAAATTATCTGTCCTTTTTCATCCCTTTCGAATTTTTTTAATGGTTTTAATTGTTCAAAATACTTTGTAGGAGTAAATGCTTTGATTTGCATTTCAATCATTTTCTTCCTAAAATCTTCCTCATCTTTCTTAGAAAAGTTAAAGAAATTTCTTAGTTTTTCAAGCATCATTAATCCTTTATTTTTTTCTTCACTTTTAGCTTTTACACTATAAATAATATTATCTCTCCAACCAAGATCAAAAAACGTTAGCTTCGCTGTTACATGCCCTTTCATATTTATTTTTTTAATTTTTTTCATGCAGCACCAAACAAGATTGCTAAAAGAACTATTACTCCTAAACCTCCTGCAATCCATTTTTTAAGATTAGGACTTACTCCAGAACTATCTCCCATCTTTACTAATTCTGCGTTTCTTATTCCCTTTAAAAGATGATCTTGTAGTTCACTATATTTTTCTTGCATTGCCTTATCTTCCCAACCTTTAGTGCCTATCGCAACCATATTCCTTTCAGGAATAATTGCTAAAGGAATTCTTTCTTTTCCTACAGTATAAACACAATCACTTCTTTCATGATATGTCTTTCCTTCAATATTATAGAAACCATCTTTGGCATCTATATCCATTGGTTCGGCATTACCATTCTCTCTTAAATATAAGACAGCAACTTTGTTTGGTTTCTTGAACTTATCTTTCTTAGGAAAAGCTTTATTCCACCATTTCTTTTTTGCTTCTTTCTTTTTTTCTTTCTCTTCTTCACTCATTTTTTCTTTTCTCCTCCTTTCAAATTTTCTATAACATTTCTCACTCTTCTTCTTGTTGCATCCATCTTCTTTGTAACGTTTAAATTCATTGCAAATCCTTCATTACTCATACCAGAATTAGTAACATTGTATGCTTTCTTTCTAAAATAATTAGAAA
>SDBV01003182.1_pt1 | contig 24446 bp, 18 predicted proteins | sample 2277081 | NCBI WGS metagenome assembly SDBV01 (sample SAMN10402039, study PRJNA504765) | marine sediment metagenome | isolation source: marine sediment core GS10_PC15, 223 cmbsf | place: Arctic Ocean: Southern Knipovich Ridge | collected 2010 | reverse complement strand
GCCGCCTCAATCCTGGCCTAGATTCGCGTGGTAAGTCTGCAGGGACTGCACGGTCAAGGCGCCGCGTTTCCTTGCTGCGATGCTCTTGGCCGCTGCCTCGGCTGCCGGCAACGTCGTGATATAGGGAATCCGGTACTTGATCGCATTCTTGCGCAGGTACGAGTCGTCGTATTCACTTTCCTTTCCTGCGGGGGTATTGACTATCAAATCGATCTCCCCGTTCTTGATGCGATCGATTATGTGAGGACGCCCCTCATGCAGTTTGTAGATGAGATCGGCCTCCACCCCATTCTTCCCGAGGAAATCGCGGGTACCTTCGGTAGCTACGATCTTGAAGCCCAGGTCGTCAAAGGCCCTGGCAGCTGTCAGGACAGCCGGCCGATCGCGGCCGGCAACGCTGATGAGCACCGTTCCTTGGAGAGGCAGTGTTTGATTAGCCGCTATCTGAGCCTTGTAGAAGGCCAACTCGAAGGAATCGGCCAGACCCAGGACCTCACCGGTGGAACGCATTTCCGGCCCGAGCAGCGGATCGACCTCGGGCAACATGGTGAAAGGGAATACCGCCTCTTTCACGCCGAAATGGGATACAGACCTATCTTTTATTTGTAGTTCCGCCAGCTTGACTCCCAGCATGATCTGAGTTGCGGCCTTGGCCATAGATATGCCGCAGACCTTGGATACCAGCGGTACGGTTCGGGAGGCCCGCGGATTGGCTTCCAGCACGTACACCGTATCGGCGGCAATCGCGAACTGCACGTTCAAAAGCCCCACGACTTTAAGCTCCCGCGCAATCTTCACGGCATAGTCCATAATCGTATTGCGCTGTTTTTCGGTAAGGCTCACGGGGGGCAGTACGCAGGCGGAATCTCCGGAGTGAATGCCGGCGTATTCGATGTGCTCCATGATCACAGGGACGAAACAATCCTCACCGTCGGACAGAGTGTCCGTTTCGGCTTCGGTGGCGTTTTCCAGAAATTTGTCGATCAAAATCGGCCGTTCCGGCGAAACGCCGACAGCGTTCGCGACGTACTTCTTTAGCATAGCCTCCTCGTGCACGATCTCCATCGCCCGGCCGCCTAAAACGTATGAAGGCCGAACGATCAACGGATATCCGATACTGCCTGCAATTCTCAGGGCTTCTTGCACCGTGCTGGCCATACCGGATTCCGGCATAGGTATACCCAATCGCTGCATTACCTTGCTGAAACGCTCTCTGTCCTCCACCAGATCGATGGTCTCCGGAGTGGTGCCCAGTATCGCGACGCCTTCCTGCTCGAGCTCGTCGGCAATATTCAAAGGTGTCTGCCCTCCGAACTGCACGATGGCGCCTATTGGTTTTTCCTTGTTGTAGATGCTGAGCACATCTTCCACGGTAAGTGGCTCGAAATAGAGCTTGTCGGAGGTATCGTAGTCGGTGGATACCGTTTCCGGATTACAGTTTACCATAATGGTCTCGTAACCGAGCTCGCGCAACGCGATGGCTGCGTGCACGCAGCAGTAGTCGAATTCGATGCCCTGGCCAATTCGGTTAGGACCTCCGCCCAAGATCATGATCTTGGGCCTATCGCTTACAGGAACCGAGTCAGGAGCGTTGTAGGTGGAAAAGTAGTAGGATGCATTCTCGACGCCGCTCACAGGAACGGCCTCCCAGGCCTCGGGCATCCCGAGGGCTATTCTGCGCTCGCGCACCGCTTTCTCTGGAGTATTCAAGAGCTGAGACAGGTATCGATCGGCGAAGCCATCCTTTTTGGCTTCAACCAACATTTCGTCTGGTAGTTCGGATCCCTTGAAGCGCAATATCTTCTCTTCGAGTTCTACCAGCTCTTTCATTTGCCGGATGAACCACGGCTTGATGTAGGTTTTTCTATACAACGCCTGCACGTCGGCTCCCTTTCTGAGCGCTTCGTACATGATAAACTGCCGTTCGCTCGACGGCTCATTCAGCATCTCCATGAGATCGTCCAGGCTGCGGCGGTTAAAATCCTTGGCAAAGCCCAGTCCGTACCGCCCGATCTCGAGCGAACGCACCGATTTCTGGAATGCCTCTTTGTAGTTCTTGCCGATGCTCATTACCTCGCCAACTGCTCGCATCTGAGTTCCGAGCTGATCCTTGGAGCCTGGGAATTTCTCAAAGGCCCACCGAGCAAATTTGACTACGACATATTCCCCCGAAGGAGTGTATTTTTCGAGAGTTCCTTCCCGCCAGTAGGGAATCTCGTCCAGGCTCATGCCCGCCGCAAGTTTCGACGAGACAAACGCAATGGGGAATCCTGTCGCCTTGGATGCCAGGGCCGACGATCGAGATGTTCGCGGGTTGATCTCGATAACCACCACCCTTCCCGTCGCGGGGTCATGGGCGAACTGAATGTTCGTTCCCCCGATCACCCGTATCGATTCCACAATCTTGTACGAGTATTCCTGCAGTTTCTGCTGCAGCTTTGGATCGATGGTCAGCATGGGGGCCGTGCAGAAAGAGTCTCCCGTATGCACCCCCATCGCGTCGACGTTCTCGATGAAGCAGACCGTTATCATTTGGTTCTTGGCATCCCGGACCACTTCCAGCTCCAGCTCTTCCCATCCTAGCACGGACTCTTCGACGAGAATCTGCCCGACCAGGCTGGCTGCTATGCCCCGGCTGGCAACGACCCGCAGCTCCTCCACGTTGTACACCAGACCTCCTCCGGTACCCCCCATCGTATAAGCAGGCCGGATCACGACCGGATAGCTGAGCTCTGCAGCGACACGTTCCGCGTCTTCGACGCTGTATACGGCCCGGCCGCAGGGCATCTCTATGCCGAGCTGCACCATGGCATTCTTGAACTCCGTTCTGTCTTCGCCCCGTTTGATGGCGTCCACCTCAACACCGATGACTTGCACACCGTGCTTTTCTAGCACCCCGGCTTGCGCCAGCTCTGAGGAGAGGTTCAGGCCGGTCTGGCCTCCCAGGTTCGGAAGCAGGGCGTCAGGTTTTTCCTTCTCGATGACTTTAGTGAGGACCTCCAGATTCAAGGGCTCGATATACGTTGCATTAGCCATACCCGGATCCGTCATGATCGTAGCCGGATTGGAGTTGACCAGCACGATCTCATAGCCCATCGATCCCAGGGCTTTGCAGGCCTGAGTTCCTGAATAGTCGAATTCGCAGGCTTGTCCAATAACGATTGGTCCGGAACCGATAATGAGAATCTTGTGTATGTCGTCGCGTCGTGGCATGCTGTTTAACCTCTTCCGGCAGAATATACCACAGTCCTGTCGCAAATAATAGCAAACTTGCCATTTGCCTGGTTATTTGGTAGGATTATCATTATGTCGATTTGTGAGTTACGGTGACTGCTACCGGCTATGCCTATGACTCTACATATGGAATTAAAAAATCCTGCCGACTACTTCCCCTACATCACACACGAGCTCGATCAGGAAAAACTCGTCGGGAGCACGCTCTGGAAAAATGTCATCGGCAACCAGTTTGACGAAGAGAACATAACGGACAATGGCGATGAGATCATTGTTAAGAGTGAGGAGACTCCCCTCTTCAACGAAGTTATTGTCCGGGGTATCCTGAATCAGCGCAAAATTGCTCGTGACACTTTTTCGGTCTGCACGGTGGTTCCCAGACACCGCAGCCTCTACGACTACGGCATCGGCATGCCAGTTCATAGCAGACTGATCAATGCAGAGGTCATGATTCTTGCCGGCAGCAACCTCTTCGTTGCACCTTACGACGCAACGCTCCGACACTTCGGTGCATTTATGTTTCTCCGAGAGGATAGCTTCTTGAAACGCCCGGGCTACCCAAAGGTCTATCTCTCTATAACGCGTTACCTCAAGGAGGTCTTCCCTGCGTATCTGAACTATCAGATGTTCGAAGGTGTTGGTGAAAAAAAGCTCAAGAGGGACATGATCGTTTATGCCGAGCAGGAAAAGCATCCAATCACAAGGAAACGCAGCGGCGGACGTACCAAAACCGGCAAGCTCAGAGAATTGAGCCCCATTATCTTTGACAAGCTCAGACAGTTGACCATCGAGAGCAGCACCAAACTGTACATTTCTCCGGCCAGTGTCTCTTTTTCCAAGTACCCCGACGCCACGTTCATCGTGCATCCGGTCAAGCACGGTGGGATCGTCAACGAGCTGCGTTACGTGCATGAACAGAACTTCGTCGGATCGCGGTATCCCCACTATTCCCGCAAACATCCGGAGGCGAAACTCGACGTTGTCGTTAACTACGGCAAACCCGAGCTCTTCAGCGGTGAGGACTACAAGTCCTTCCGGGACTTGGTTAGATACACAAAAGACCTTAAGCAAAAGATCGGTGCTCTGGACAGCATCTTTCCCACAGTTCTTCTATTCCGGGCCCTCGGAGATAAAACCGAGATGCCTCTTCACGAGCTGAGCGACGAATGCAAAAGACTCTACGATCACTACATAAAAATGGGTATTTATGTTGGGAAGGTTTCGCAAAGCCCCGGAAATCTAATGAACGTCAGGGAGATCGTAGACAGAGCCGTCACATTGCTTAACTCAAACTCCGCCTACCTCATCTATGGATTGAACACGGACATTTTTATCAATTATCAATCTGGTCGATTTATCTCACTGGATCCGTTACTCCAGGAGTGGTACGCCAATACGATCTGCCATCTCGACCCCTCCTGAGGTGTGCCCCTTGCCGGGCTGCCCGAGCTATTGCAACCGAGGCATTGTGCTCCGGCCGAACTCTCTCTCAAAGGTCTCGTTAGAGTCATACGTAAATCCGAAAACTCCCTTCCAGATAGAAGGTTTTTCCATGCAGAGATAGAAGAATACCTCGCCGTGCCAGGGCAAGAAGACTTCGTATAGAAGCTTGTACAGGGTGACCTTGATCTCGTCTGGATAGGTCACCTTCCCCTTCGGGTCCCTCGCCATGGGCATCTGCAGGATCTTGCTCTTTCCACCCCAGCGCCTCAGCGCCTTTATCACGGGTTTGATAAGGGTGACGCACCCGAAAGAGACAAAGAGCACATCGTTGGGATCGAACATCTGAAGCACATCCCTGGCAACGCTGCGATACTCCTCCTGCCAGCCATCGTACCAGATCATAGGATGAAAATGGAAAGCTACTCTTATTCCCCGGTCTGCAACCTCCCGTGCTGCGGAGAGTCTTTTGACGGTTTGCGGAGTGTCGATCTCTTCGTTTTGAACAATCGTATCGGTGTTGAGCGACCAGCTGCAGACCAAGTTTTTAGGGATCTTGCGGTTCAGCAAAACGTCGACGTTCGTGGATTTGGTTTTCAGCTCGAGCAGAACATTGGGATTCGAATCTGCGAAGAACAGCAGATCGTCCATAACACCGTAACGGTTTCCCCAGACGAGAGAGTCGGATGACTGACCAGAGCCGTAATGATAAAATCTCCCCGGATCGAGCTCGATCTCATTCAGTTTCCTGCCGAAGTCCTTGTCAAAATTAGCCCTACTGCTGTAAAAGGTCTGTATAGCGCAGTAGGTGCAGCTGAAGGGACACGATTGCACTGCATCGATGGTCCTGAGTCGGCAACAAATCGTATCGGGGGATGCAACGGGACAGAGACCGGAAATTGTCTTGCCCGAGCTGACCTTTTCGATCAGAGTCGTCTTGGAGTGGCAAACGTTCCTATGCCTTTTAGGATAGATTTTTTCTTTGGTTCTGATCTCTTCAAACCACTTCCAAAACGCGGACAGAAAGCGAGTTTTCCGCGGTTCATGCTCCAATTCAGCCCGAAAACCCCGCCACCAGGCCTCGAGAGAAGGCTCCTCCCACATCGAAAGGTCTCTATCGGCATTTACCAACTGTAAGAGCTCCTGATAGGTCAACCGGTACCGAAAGAAGAGTCTCCTGATAGAACTCTGTGATTCCTGGTTCAGATGGGGATAGAGGGTCTGGGATGCGAAACTTTCAAACTTCCTTTGAAGTTCTGACTCTGTTTGTGTTTCTCTCACCGTCACAACAACTCAAAGTCGAAGTTAAAGAAATATGGGACCGGGGTCAATCTTTTCATAACCGGGTTATCGAATTTTGGGATTTTTCTCAAAACACGATCTTTTCTCAAAACAGGGACAGTGTTTGCCGGTAGATCGGTAGACCACATGACTGGGAAGGTCTCTGCACTTAACCTGGAAGATAGCACAGGAGCGAGGGAAGCGGGCCTGCCAGGTCACGTGAAAATGGACACACATCAAACAGTCAGGCGCCCTTTGGGGAGTATTCGGCTGATTGTGTAATCCGCTTGTCATTCTCTCTCTAATATCGGAACATTTTCCTGTTGCCTATCTCCGTATACACCCTTTCTACACCCTGGGCTTCTTGATGGCTTCATGCTTCATGACGGCTTCATGCTTCATGACGGCTTCTTGATTTTTCCTTGGCTCCATGCATAATTATCTGACTTAGGAGGCGAAAGGTGGCGGTAGCAACAAAAGTAACGGATATGATGGAACGGTCTTCTTGGATCAGGAAGATGTTCGAAACAGGTAACGAGCTCAAGGCCCAACACGGAAGCGATAAGGTATTTGACTTTTCTCTCGGAAATCCCAGTCTGGAGCCTCCCAAAGAGCTCAACGATACTCTCAAAGAACTGATCGCCGGGGACCTTCCGCACTCTCACGGATACATGCCCAACGCCGGTTATCCGGATGTCCGGAGCCAGATCGCCCGGTATGTGTCACAGGAACAGGGAGTCGAGCTGACGGGTGAGCAGATAATCATGACCTGCGGGGCCGGGGGAGCCCTCAACGTAGCTTTCAAATCAATCCTCAATCCCGGAGATGTTGTGCTTGCTGCCATTCCGTGCTTTATGGAGTACTCCTTCTACGTGGACAACCACGGCGGAACTCTCAAACTGGTTAAAGGTAAAGATGATTTCGACCTCGACGTTGATGCCTTTGAATCGGCCATCACTGAAAAGACGGCGGCTGTGATCATCAACTCGCCAAACAACCCCTCCGGCAGGGTCTATCCCAAGTCCACCATCGATGCTATCGGTGAGATGCTGAGGCGCAGGAGCAGGGATACGGGTCGAGGGATTTATCTTGTCAGCGATGAGCCCTATCGTAAGATTGTCTATGACGGAACGGATGTTCCCAGCGTGCTTGCGGCGTACGAAAACAGCATAGTCGCCACCTCCTATTCAAAGGACCTCTCCGTTCCCGGAGAGCGTATCGGTTTTCTAGCAATCAATCCCAAAGCGGAGGATTCGCAGAATCTTATCAACGGTATGATTCTCTGTAATCGGATCCTTGGGTTTGTCAACGCGCCGGCTCTGTGGCAGCGGGCTGTTGCACGGGTTCAGGGTCTGAGTGTGGATGTGTCAGACTACAAGAAAAAACGAGACATGCTCTGTGACGGACTCGCACAGATTGGATACGAGGTGAGAAAACCGGAGGGTACGTTCTACCTCTTCCTAAAGAGCCCGTCCCGGGATCAGAGCCCGTCGCGGGATCAGAGCCCGTCGCGCGCAAAGCGCCCGCAGCAAGATGAGATGGGCATTGTCGAAGCTCTCCAGAGAGAGCTCATCCTCACGGTACCGGGAAAGGGATTTGGCTGTCCCGGTTATTTCCGAATCGCCTTCTGCGTCGATGATCGCCTCATCGAAGGATCCTTGGCGGGTTTCCGCCGGGCTTTCGAAAAAACGACGGGATAGAGAAAAGGAACCCTCTTTGCTCAGGCGCTTTCTCTCATACTACAAGCCCCATCGCAACCTTCTCATACTCGATCTCTCGGCGGCCACGCTCTCTGCGGCCCTGTCGGTTCTGCTCCCCTACCTGACCCGTGGTCTACTCAAGGTACACATACCCGCGAGAGACCTCGACAATATTTTCCTCACTCTCTTTCTCATGACCGGCATGATCATCATACTGATCGTCATGAGATTCATTCGCGTCAGGTGGGGACATTTTCTGGGTGTCCGGATGGAGTACGATATGCGGAAGGACATTTTCCGGCACATCCAGAAGCTCTCTTTCACCTATTTCGACAACACCAAGACCGGGCACATCATGTCCCGCATCTCCAACGATCTGAACATGATTGCGGAGGTGGCCCATCATGCGCCAGAGGATCTGCTCATCTCCTTCTTCATCATAACGGGAGCCTTCGCCTTCATGTTCTTCTTCAATGCAACCCTGGCTATCCTCACCTTCATTCCTCTACCCCTCATGTTGGCATGGGGATGGTCCTATGGCCATCGGATGAAGGAGGGATTCAGACAGGTCAGAAAAAAGATCGCAGACATCAACAGTACCGTCGAGAACTCCGTGCAGGGAATTCGTGAAGTGAAGTCATACGCAAGAGAAGAGCTGGAAATCGCGAAGTTCACCACCATCAACATCAGCTTCAAGAAAGCTAAAGAGAGGATGTACGAGGTGATGTCCTTCTTCTTCTCGGGCATGCAGTTCCTGAGGGAGTTCTACTATCTGACCGTGATAGCAGGTGGAGCATGGCTCATCTACCAGGGAAAGATCGAGGTTGCCGATCTTCTGGCCTTTATTCTGTACGTGAGCATCATCCTGCCGCCCATAGACCGGCTCATCAATTTTATCGAGCAGTTCCAGCAGGGAACCGCCTCGTTCGAGCGTTTCATCGAAATAATGGAAATCGAACCCGATATCAAAGACAAGAGGGGCGCCTATTCCCTCAAAAGTATAAAGGGCGAGATCACCATCAGCAATATGTCGTTCAAGTACTCGACGTCGCCGGATTGGATCGTACAGGACATCGATGTGCAGGTTGAGAGCGGGGAGAAGATAGCCTTCGTGGGGGAGTCCGGAGCGGGTAAGAGCACGATCGTCTCCCTGATCCCCAGATTTTACGAGTGCCAGAAGGGTGACATCCGCATCGACGGGCACAACGTGCACGATCTCAAACAGCGATTTCTGCGTGAAAATATCGGACTGGTCCAACAGAACGTTTTTCTCTTTGACGGAACCATCCGCGAGAACATCATGTACGGCGATCCCGACGCCACAAACGCGCAACTCGTGCGGGCCGCCGAGATGGCGAACATAGCGGCGTTCATCCGCAGCCTCCCCGATGGATTTGACACACCGGTAGGCGAGCAGGGGGTAAAGCTCTCGGGTGGACAGAGACAGCGAATCTCCATCGCCAGGGTTTTCCTGAAGGACCCTCCGATTCTAATTTTTGACGAAGCGACCTCGTCGCTGGACTCGGAGTCGGAAAGCCTCATACAGGACGCCATGCTTCGGCTGAGTGAAAACAGAACAACGATCATCATCGCTCACAGGCTTTCCACCGTACGGAACGTGGATAAAATTTTTGTCGTCAAAGAGGGCCGTATCGTAGAGACGGGACGACACGAGGAGCTCATCCGTTACGGGGGATACTACCACAGCCTCTACTCGGTGAATCTCTTCTGAATCATACAGCTCTTTTCCCGAGACCTAACTTCACGCTTTGAGCCGGCTCGCCTCTTGGGCGTGCCACCCTTTTCGTTCTATCTCTCCCGCTGGTCGATCACACGCCTCATCTTGGCCCCATTCGAGCGATCGATCGACTTGGGCTCAACAAGGGTGACCTTGGCTCTGACTCCAAGAACGGATTCGAGCTGTCGGCTGATGTTCTCCTTGAAATCCTGCAGAATCCGCATCTCATCACCGGCAGGGAGATTACCAGGGATCTCCACCTTGAGCTCCATCGCATCGACCCCGGCGTCCCTGTAGAGCAAGATCTGATAGTGGGGCACCGTTCCCTCTACCTGCAGCAGCACTTCCTCGATCTGCGAGGGAAAGACATTTATTCCCTCAATGATGATCATGTCATCGGTCCTGCCGGACACACGATTCATTTTAAGCAGTGTTCGGCCGCAGGGACACGCCTCTTCGATGAGAGCGGAGATGTCCCCTGTTCTGTATCGAATCAGAGGAAAACCCTGTTTGGTGATGGTTGTAAAGACCAGCTCACCCCGCTCCCCCTTGGCTACGGGCTGAAGACTCTCAAGATCCACAATCTCAACGATAAAGTGATCCTCGTTGACATGCAGGCCGCTGCGTTCCATACACTCGAAAGCAACTCCCGGGCCCAGCACCTCACTCAATCCGTAGTTGTCGTATGCGTTGAGGTGCAAGTGATCCTCGATCTTTGACCGAAGGTTCTCACTCCAGGGCTCCGCGCCAAACAGTCCTGTTTTCAGAAAGAGCTCATCGGGATGAATCTGCAGCTCTTCTATAGTCGACGCGATATGAAGAGCATATCCCGGAGTGCTCACGAGAGCCGACGTTTTGTAGTCCCTCATGATCATCAGTTGCCGCCGCACGTCCTCTGTAGACGACGGTATGACGCTGGCGCCGATCTTCTCGGCACCGTAGTGAAATCCGAATGCCGCCGTCGTGAGCCCGTAGTTAAAAGCAATCTGCACAAAATCAGAGTTTGTCACGCCTACAGCCGTCAGTATCCGCGCAATCAGAGACGCCCAAACGTTGAGATCGTTCTTCGTATAACCCACGACAATTGGCTTTCCCGTTGTCCCGGAGGTGCAATGAATTCGAACGACGTCTCTGAGAGGAACGGCAAACATATCGTAGGGGTACCCTTTTTGCAGATCCGCTTTGGTGGTGAACGGGAGATATCTCAGGTCGTCAAGGCTCTTTATCTTTTCGACATCGATCTTTTGCTCATCGAAGCTGTGCTTGTAGAAGGCCACGTTTCTGTAGACTCTGTTGAGAGTCGCCTGCAGCCTTTCGATCTGCAGCTGCTCGAGATCTTCCCTGAGAATAGTTTCATATTCCCTACTGTAGATCATTGTCATTGCCTCTCATTACGCCATTTTGAGACTCATACACCATCAGTCGTTGATCCTCTTGTAATCCTTTCCAAGGTAAGCTCTCTGAACGTCCTGGTTGTCCAACAGCTCCTCAGAGGTTCCTTCCAAAACGATGCTGCCTGTCTCCATAACATATCCCCGGTCCGCAATCCCCAGTGCAGCCTTTGCGTTTTGCTCGACCAGGAGGATCGTCTTTCCCTCGCTGCGCAGCTTGCCGATCACGCGAAATATATCCCGCACGATAAGCGGCGCCAATCCCATCGAGGGTTCATCCATCATGATCAGGCTTGGTTGTGACATCAGCGATCGGGCAATGGCGAGCATCTGCTGCTCCCCACCCGACAGGGTCCCGGCGAGTTGATTCCTCCGCTCTCGAAGTATCGGGAAAAGCTCGTATATCTCCTGCAGGCCCTCGTTTAGCGATGCCTTGCCGTCTCTCCTCCGCATGACGTACCCGCCGAGCAGGAGGTTCTCCTTCACGGCCATTGTCGAAAAGAGCTGCCTCCCCTCGGGAACGAGAGAACACCCCAGGGATATGATCTTCTCCGTTCTCTGGTCCGTGATATCCCTCTCGTCGAACTGTATCGAGCCGGATTCGCATTTGAGCAGCCCCGATATGGTGTTCAGCAGGGTCGTTTTGCCTGCTCCGTTGGCGCCTATGATCGTAACGATCTCCCCGGCATTAACGTGCAGGGATATGCCCTTGAGGACCCGAAGCTTTCCGTAACCCGATTCGATACTTCGCACCCGCAGCATATTCCGGCTCCCTACCCTTCATCCTCACCGAGATAGATGCGAATAACCTCCTGGTTTTTCTGAATCTCGGACGGCGTTCCTTCTGCGATCTTCCCGCCGTAGTTAAGGACCACGATCTCATCGCTGATGTCCATGACCAGGGACATGTCGTGCTCCACAAGAAGTACCGTCATATCGAGGTCCCGGATCTTGAGGATGAGCCCTGCCAGCTCCTCGGTCTCGTGCAGGTTGAGGCCCGAAGCCGGCTCATCGAGGAGCAGAAGCTTCGGCTCAGCCGCAAGGGCACGGGCAAACTCCGCAGCCCTCTGTTTCCCAAAGGGAAGACTGCCAGCCTCTGTATCACAGAGATCTTCGAGGGACAGAAGGTTGAGTATTTCCAAGCTCTTATCGCGGATCTCCGCCTCCTCCCTCCAGGTCCAGGGAAGGTTCAGCATACCGGCTATGAACCCGGCTTTACTCCTCGTGTGCCTGCCCAGCATCGTGTTTTCGAGGACGCTCATATGGGGGCAGAGCCTGATATTCTGAAAGGTTCGGACCAATCCCCGCATGGCAATTTCATGGGCTTTCAGACCGGTAATGAGCTCCCCCCGAAAGTGGGTCTCACCGGAGAACGAATCCATATTCCCGGAGATTAGATTGAACAGAGTCGTCTTGCCCGCGCCATTGGGTCCGATGATCGCCTTGATCGCTCCTTCCGTCACAGAGAAACTCACCTCTGCGACTGCATGCAGACCGCCAAAGTAGCGATTGAGACGGGTCACTTGCAGCAGCGCACTCATCTGTTCCTCTTTAGAAGTGGAGCGGCGAGAGATCGTATCTCCTGGAGCAAAGCCTTTCGGAGAAGTCCCTGGGGAGCAAAAAGCATGATTCCTATGAGGATAACCCCGAAAACGGCATCGTCGTAGGTACCGAATACACCTCTAAGGGAGAGAAAGTTGAGAACCACTCCCATGGTGAGGGTTCCCCAGATGTTGGCCATTCCTCCAACGGCAACGACAGCCACATAGCGAATCGATTTCATGACGCTCGCTTCGGAGGGTCCGATCCCGCCGTTGTAGTGGGTCAGGAAAATACCGCTCACAGCAGCAAAAACGGCACTCAGGACAAAGATGTTGAGCTTGTATCGGGAGGTATCCACACCCACAGCAGAGGCCCCCTCCTCGCTCCCGTGCAGGGATCTCAAACCCCGGCCCACCCTCGAGTTGACCAGGTTGATGGCGATAAACAGGCCCAGCGCTACAATAAGCCAGGCGATATAGTAATTGAGGATTCGCGCGGTAAATTTCCCGCTTACCGCAACACCGGGAATGAGGGTAAACTCCGGAACATTGGTCAATCCATCGGCTTCGCCAAAGACCTTGGAACCCAGCACGATACGGTACACAATGGCTCCAAATCCCATGGTGGCCATTGCCAGATAGTGGCCTCTGAGCTTGAGCACCGGGATCCCGATCGAAAAGGCGATGATCACGGTTACTGAGATGGCGGCGATACAGGCGATCCAGGGCGTTAGATAGAGAATTTGCTCGCCGTAGGAGTTCTCTATTTGAATGAGCAGGCCCAGGTTGTCGAGCAGTTTCACAATACCGCCGCCGCGATGTTCGATGAGGTTGGTCGTGGTCAGAGCCGCGGTGGTATACCCGCCGATGGCAAAAAAACCCGCCTGACCCAGAGAGATCTGACCGGCGTATCCCATCAGAAGGGAGAGACCCACAACCACCAGAGCATAGTAGGCGGACATTGTCAGCTGGGTCAGGTAGTACTTGGCTCCGGCGATGGTTGTCACGAGTTGCACGAGAACGACTACAACTATGAGGGCTAGAAGAGGGAGATAGCGCTTCAGTACCATCAGAACTCCCTCAGGGCGCTGGCCTCGATGTTCCCGAACAGACCCCCGGGTCGTAAAAAGAGAATAAGAAGAAGAATCGCGATGGCAATGACATCCGTGTAGACCATCGGCATAAGGCTCACCGCAAAGGCCTCTATCAGGCCCAAGAGCAGTCCCGCAACGACGGCAGCCATGCTGTTGCCCAATCCGCCGAGAATGGCAACGATAAATCCCTTTATAGCCAAAGGAGTTCCCATGGCGTAGTGGGTCTGTGTGAGGGGTGATACCACGCTGCCGGCCAGAGCACCGATGGCGGCGCTGAGCACGAACGCCAACGTGACGACGTTACGGGTGTTTACGCCGCAGAGACTGGCGGCGTTTCGGTTGTCTGCACAGGCACGCATCGACTGTCCGGTAACGGTGAATTTGAAGAAGACGTGCAGCGCGACTACGATAAGAACGGCCATCCCGAGAACCCAGAACACCTGGGGTGAAACGTGGGCGCCGAGGATCTCCACTGAAGAAATCTCGCTGCCTGTGAAAAAGGGCAGCGCCCTCACCTGTTCGTCCCACACATGAAGCGCAACTTCTCGTATGATTATGGAAAGACCGATCGTTATAACGATCATACGAAGGACCGAAGGGCTTTTCAGCCACCTGATGAAAGTCATTTCGATAACCGCACCGATCAGAGCGGTTATGGCGACGGCCAAGAGCACCGCCGGAAAAATCGGCATAACCCCGCAGAATGAATACGCGATCATTCCCCCGAGCATGACGAATTCGCCTTGAGAAAAATTGAGGATTCCGGTGGCATTGTAGATGATGTTGAAACCGATGGCAACGATAGCATAGATGCTTCCCATCGTCACACCGGCGAAAATGTACTGTACGAACTGCTCCCCCGTCATACGAATAACTGAGCCTATTATATCACGTGTCTGAGATTAAAAGATACGTTCGCCTGAGAAGCATCCACTCTTCTATGCAGATGCTCCAATCGGCGAACGTACCGTTCGTACTAGAAAAATATACGGAAGATTATTTCTTGTAAAGGACGAACTTTCCGTTTTTAACAGTCAGCATCTCAAAGGAATCCATGCCGAGGCCGTTGTGATCTTGGGCGGAAAAGTTGAACACCCCTCCGGTACCGGCAAGGCCCTTGATATTTTCGATCGCGTCCCGAGCCTTTTCCCTGTCGGCTCCGGCTTTCTTTATGGCCTCTACGAGAATGATGAAGGCGTCATAGGCGTGTCCTCCGAAGGTGCTGGGTGCCTCGTTGTACTTGGACTCGTAATCCTTCATGTATTTGACCAGAACGTCCTTCTGAGGATTACCTGAGGAAAGCACATCAGCAACGAGCAGGCGCCCGCAGGGGAAGATAATGCCTTCGGCTGCTTCTCCCGCTGCCTCGACGTATTTGATGTTTCCAAACCCGTGACTCTGAAAGAGGGGAACATCCATTCCCAGCTGCCTCATATTCTTGGGTATGATCGACTGCGCCGGCACGATGGACCAGTTAACCACTGCCTGAACTCCCTGCGCCTTCACCTTGGTCAGAACGGAGGTAAGGTCCGTAGCTGATCGGTCGTAGGTTTCAGCGATGACGATCTCGATGCCGTGCTCGGGTGCGTATTTCTCGAGCTGAGCCTTGCCTCCCTTTCCAAATCCCGAGTTTGCAACGACAACACCTATCTTGGTAATTCCCATCTCCTTCATTGTCTGAAAGATCCGTTGCGCTGCAAAACTGTCCTTTTGCGGTGTCTTGAACACGTACTTGGCCACGGGATTGACAATGGTCTCCGCTGCTGCGCAGGAGAGAAGGATGGTCTTGCCTTCCTCAGCGATATTTTTTATCTGCATGGTCTCACCGCTGGTGGACGGTCCGATGATGGCAAAGACCTGTTCCTCTTCGATCAGCTGTTTCGCGAATGAAATGGCCTTTTCCGCGCTGGCTCCCGAATCCTTGATGATCAACTCGATTTTGACACCGTTGATACCGCCCTTGGAGTTGAGCTCCTCGACGAGCATCTTGAGGGTCTTGGACTCCGGTGCTCCAAGAAAAGACGCAGGACCCGTAACGGCCAGTATCGCTCCCACTTTTACTGTTTCAGGTTCCTTTTTGCCACAGCCGATGAAAAGTAGAGAAACCGTTACTGCGCATAGCAACACAAGAGACAGAAGTTTCTTCAATTTCATAACAACAAACCTCTTTTATTGAACGATGATTTTCTCAGATGGCAACGCCATCAACAGGTAAACGCCACACTCACATAGATTCAAGCAACAATTATAGTTCCATACCAATGCGTAGCATAGGTCACTTGAAGTCTGAATATTGACAAATAGCATTTTGACCTTTTAGAATTAAGTATATATTATAGAGAAAAGGGTCATTTTGATCAAACACTTTTTGGTTTTTTTTCAGCAAAACGAATGAGCTAATTCTTATTCAACAAGACCCTCCTCAATACCTTTACAAGTGCTACAGAGATTGTCAGATAGAAAAGAAATATGTGCCACGGTATTGGTTTTTCTCATAGCGATCGGATCAACAAGCTGCACTACCCAAACGAAACGGGTATTTCCCGTCACATTCCCTCACAAAGTCCAGCCAATACATAATAGTGGGAGTGAATTAGCCAATTGGACTATTATTGGATACTTCAACGGAGATAATTCGCTAGCAATCCCTATCCTGCGACTTGTCGACCAATTAGAGACAGAAGGATCCTCTGAAAATATCAACATTTTAATTCTATACGACGGATCCGAATCGATGGAGCATTATACTGATTGGAACTCTACAAAGCTACTGTTCCTAGAACAGGACGAGGAGATAGGTATCATCAGATCGAAGGCAATCGATTCGGAACAGTTCGGGGGAGAGATGGATCTGGGTTCACCTGAGACTCTGGAACGATTTCTGAGATACGTGCTTCAGCGCTACCCGTCGAAACGAAAGATGCTAATATTCTTTAGTCATGGTTATGGCGTTGCCGAAGATAAGCTGGGGAAAGGAGAATCTATCTCTTTGTCCCTGGATGAAACAAACGCGTCCGGACTATCGGTAGAAGAGGCACACGATGCGATTAAAAACGCACTCAATATCGATGCCGAAGTTAATCCTTTCGATTTCATCATCATGAACGCCTGCATGAGTAACATGCTGGAACTCAACTATGCATTTCGAGACATTACCCGTTACTTGATTGGTAGCCCGGACATCATTCCCCTCGTTTCATTGACCAACGACCAATTACTCGGGATTGATCTCCTCAAAACGGTGACAATGTTAAAGTTGAATCCTGCGATTCCCCATGAGGAGTTATCTCGATTCATGGTTGACAACTCTATCGAATCCTACGAAACCAGGCTATTCACGCACTCAAGCTATACAGTGTCTTTTCCCGTCAGTTTCTCATGCGTCGAAGAGGGCGGCGTCGAGGAGTTTACGAGGAAACTCAATACCTTTTCTCACGCATTGTTAGAACTGCTTGGCGACGAAAATACAAGACAAGCAATCATACGCGGATTATATCGAGCATCAAGCAACGCAAGGCACTACGGAGGATTTCATTACTGTGACCTTATCGATCTTCTGGATGAAATCCGCATTCATATTCCTGATGAACTGATCCAACCTCATATAACAACATTAAAAGAATTCTTAAAGAAAAATATTGTGAGATACGAAAGGAATAATTACGGTGTCCCGGATGCAACAAAATCTCACGGACTTTCAATATACTTCCCACATCCATTAATAGTCCCGTCGGTTTACAAGGTATACAGAAAAACCTATCGAAAGACTCTCTTTGCGCAAGATACCCTTTGGGACGAGGTCATTGATGAATTTCGAAAAGGCGCTCAACAACTTGGATTAAACGAAGCGTATCTGAAGGAACTCAGTAATGGAGTACACTCCAATCATCAGAAATGACCCTGTGAGTGCAATCTCCAAACACATCAGCCAATCCGATCAACACCGTCGCACTTTTCGTGAAGTTTGCATCGCAAACTCCCAAGTAGTCTCTGCTCTACAGAGACTACAATTGACCGTCTGCCTGGAACCTTCTATAATTCGGCCCAATATCTCTGGACTCAGGAGCGAACGGAGCGTTGAACCATAAAGAAACACATGGAAAGCAGCGGCTACTGCTTTCGGGTAACGAAGCACTCGCCTATGGGGCATATGAGGCAGGCCTTCGGGTTGCCTGCGCCTATCCCGGCACCCCATCCAGCGAGATCCTGGAAGCCCTCTCCCTCTTCCGCGAGGTAGATACTCAGTGGTCGGTCAACGAGAAGGTTGCCTGCGAGGTTTCACTCGGTGCGGCTATCGGCGGAGCCAGGAGCCTCTTTGCCTGCAAACACGTGGGACTGAATGTGGCAATGGACCCCCTTATGACCTCCTCCTACACGGGTATAAAGGGAGGATTCGCTGTCGTTGTGGCGGACGATCCGGGCATGCACTCATCCCAGAACGAGCAGGACACCCGCTGGGTCAGCCTTTACGCCAAGCTGCCCCTCCTCGAGCCGTCCAGCCCGTCCGAAGCTTATGCCTTTATCAAGGAGGCGTTTCGCATCAGCGAGCAGTACGACACGCCGGTGATGGTCCGTCTCACAACCCGGATATCCCATACAAAACAGGACGTGGAGATCGGAGAGCGGACTGAGATTGCCCGGACAGAGTTCGAACCGGACATTGCAAAATACGTCATGATTCCCAAGAATGCCTACAATCGTCACATTTTTGTTGAACAGAGACTCGTGAAGCTCAAGGAGCTTGCAGAGACAACGACGCTCAACCGCGTCGAGTACGGTGACAAAAAACTCGGATTTATAACAGGCGGAATCTCCTATCAGTACGTCAGGGAAAGTTACCCGGATGCCTCCGTTCTCAAGTTGGGATTCGTTCATCCTTTCTGCGACAACAAAATCGCTGAGTTCGTTCATAATGTCGAGCAGGTATACGTCATTGAGGAGTTGGATCCCTTTTTAGAGGATCACATCAAAACCTTGGATTTAGGTGTCGGGATCAAGGCGAAACACCCGTCCTACCGTATCGGCGAGCTCAGGCCCGAGCTCATTCCGGACATCGTTGCCGGAAAAACCAAGGAGCTGGCCAGACCTCCGGTTCGCAAGCCCGTCCTCTGTCCGGGTTGCCCGCACAGAGCGGTGTTCAATGCCCTCAAAAAACAGAAGGTCGTTGTTACAGGGGATATCGGGTGCTATACACTGGCGGCCACTCCCCCTATGGCCAACCTGCACACGTGCATCTGTATGGGTGCCGGAATCACTGTTCATGAGGGGCTGCGTCGGGCAGTTCCGGGCAGAAAAATCGTTGGTGTTCTCGGGGACTCGACCTTCGTGCACTCAGGAATAACAGGCCTGATAAACGCCGTGTACAACAAGGTCAAAGGAGTCATCATAATACTGGACAACGGCACCACGGCAATGACCGGCGGGCAGAATCATCCTGCCACAGGCAAAACGATCAGGGACGAAGACACGAGACAGCTGAAGCTGCAAGACATCTGCAAAGCCTGCGGAGCAGATACGGTGGATGTGATCGATCCCAATAAGTATCAGCAACTCGACGAGATCATCGAGAAACGCATCTCCGAAGACACGCTGTCGGTGATCATAGCCCGTAGTCCGTGCAAGCTCATAGACAGAGAGATCGATGCTGCGCCTAAGTATGAGAGAGATCTATGCAAAACCTGCGGGATCTGTATGAAGATCGACTGTCCGGCAATCAAAGAGCTGGATGGCGGATACATCGAAATAGATCAGAAACTCTGTACGGGATGCGACCTGTGCGTCGAGGTATGCCCTTTCGAGGGGCTCATTGATAGCAGGGAAGATCAACCCGTCTCAGCAGGCAAAGAGGACTAGTATGAAGAGCATTCTCTTTTGCGGAATCGGCGGCCAGGGTGTTCTCAAGGCCTCGGAAATCTGTGGAATGGCGGCGTTGGCGGACGGATATCACGTAAAAAAATCCGAGGTCCATGGAATGGCGCAGCGGGGAGGTTCGGTGGAGTCTCATCTTCGCTTCGGCGACGAGGTCCATTCGCCGTTGATAAAACCCGGAGAGACGGATTTTCTTGTCTGCTTCCATCCGGACGAGGAGAAACGGCTCCGTCACTTTTTAAACTCCAAAGGGACCAGCTTTGGGCCCTTTCTCGACCATTTCGACAATACAGGGATCGACCAGATGTTTCTCAACACGTACTTCCTCGGCATTCTCAGCGCCTATCTGCCCGTCAAAGAGTCGTCATGGCTCGAAGCCTTTAAAACCGCGTTCACCCGTGCTCAGGACAAGAACCGTGAGGTTTTTCTTGAAGGAGCCAGGTTCGGGAAGACGAACTCCAAGACTTAATGAAAATCTCCTACTGGAACAAACAGGCTGAGACGCTCGGCCGCGATCAACTCGAGCACGAACAGCTGGAAGACCTGCGAAACACCGTATCGTGGGCGCTGAAGACCCCGTTTTACAAAAAACGCCTCGGCGGAATCGGGATCACCTCTGAAAGGGACGTCGAATCCCTCGATGACCTGCAAAAGATCCCCTTTACCACAAAGGACGACCTTCGCGAAGCCTATCCCTACGGTTTTCTGGCCAGGGATTTGAGTGAAGTTGTGCGGATTCACGTATCCAGCGGTACAACAGGAATTCCGACTGTCATCTATCATACGCAGGGCGATATCGATGCCTGGACGGAGCTTTCCGCCCGCTGTGTCATGGCAACTGGCGCCAACTCGCACGATGTCTTTCAGAACATGATGACATATGGGCTTTTCACAGGCGGGTTGGGCCTGCATTACGGTGCCGAACGAGTGGGAATGATGGTCATACCAGCCAGCTCGGGTAATACGAAACGGCAATTCAGGTTGATGAAGGATTTTAAGACCACCGTTCTTCACGCCACCCCGAGTTACCTGCTGCACCTTTACGCCAAACACGCTGAAGAGGGTGTCTCACTCGATGAGATCTCACTGAAGAAAGCCTTTGTCGGAGCCGAGCCCCATTCGGAAAACACCCGCAAAAAAATCGAGGGCCTCTTCGGCATCGATGTCTACAACTCTTACGGCCTGAGCGAGATGAACGGACCGGGAGTCTCGTTTGAGTGTGTGTACAAAGACAGTATGCATGTCTGGGAAGACCACTACATCATGGAAATCATTGATCCCGATTCCCTCGAGTCCCTTGGCGAGGAGCAGGAAGGGGAGTTGGTGTTTACCACGTTGAAACGAACCGCAACTCCCTTCTTACGATACAGAACAAGAGATCTTTCGATTATCAAAAGCGGGGCATGTTCCTGCGGGAGGACTCACCGAAGAATCGGGCGTATCAAGGGCCGGACCGATGATCTGCTGATCATCAACGGGGTGAATGTATTCCCCTCACAGATTGAAGAGGTCCTCATGAAGCATCCCGACGTAGGCATCAACTACCAGATTGTTGTGGAGAAGCAGGGAGCCCTGGATAAGCTTACCGTTAAAACCGAGGTCACTCCCGAAATGTTTAGCGATGACATGAGAGATCTGAACGCGCTGCAGGCCAAGATAAGGGATCTTTTAAAGGCTTCGATCACTATCAGCGCTATCGTGGAGCTTCATGAGCCGGGCGTACTTCCCGTTTCAGACGGCAAGGCACAGAGGGTCATTGATGTACGAACTTCTATTTAGGTTTAGGTGTTTACTTCAGGTGTTTCTTGACCCGTAGAATTCGCGTTGCTACAATGGAATTGTTGAATACAATAGGGAAAATCATTAAGTTCAGGGGGGCAATCCGTGATCTGGAATGAGGCCATAGAAACAACTGACCTTGCGACACTAAGAAAACAGCAGACCGAGGACTTAGCCAAAATAGCGGAAACCGTCTACTCGAAGGTTTCCTTCTACAGGGAGAAGTTCGACAAAGCCGGGGTGAAACCTGCGGACATTCAGAGCCTGGAGGACATACGCAAACTCCCCTTTACCACAAAAGACGCAATGCGCGAAACCTACCCATACGGCCTTCTGGCTGTGGATGAATCAGAGCTTCAAGAAATCCACACTTCCTCGGGCACCACAGGGACTCCTGTGGTCGACGCCTATACAGCCAGGGACATCGACATCTGGTCGGAGTCCATGGCCCGAACCCTGGCCATGGCAGGAACGACGAAAGACGACGTCGTGCAGAATGGCTACGGATACGGTATGTTCACCGGGGGTTTAGGGGTCCATTACGGAGCCAGACGTATCGGGGCGAATGTCATACCCGCATCGGCGGGAAACACGAAGCGGCAGATCATGCTGATGAGGGACTTCAAGAGCACGATCCTCACGTGCACCCCCTCCTACTCCCTCTTCCTTGCCGAGGCTGCAGCCGAGGAGGGTGTGGACTTCAAGAACTTGAGCCTGAAGGCCGGGTGTTTCGGTGCCGAGCCGTGGAGCGACAACATGCGTGTCGAGATGGAGAAGAAGCTCAATCTCAGCGCCCTGGATATCTACGGACTGACCGAAATTATCGGCCCGGGTGTCTCTTCCGAATGCGAGGCCAAAGACGGACTCCATATCAACGAGGACCTCTTCTATCCGGAAATCATCGATCCGGCTACAGGCGATCCCGTTCCTGACGGGCAAAAGGGAGAGCTCGTCCTGACGACTCTAACAAAAGAGGGAACTCCGATCATACGCTTTAGAACTCGAGACATCACCTATCTGATGCGGGAGAAATGCGCCTGCGGCAGAACCATCGTGAGGATGCACCGACTGTTGGGCAGAACCGACGACATGCTGATCATACGGGGAGTAAACATTTTCCCCTCCCAGATTGAACAGGTTCTGATGCGAATCGAGGAGACAGAGCCCCACTATCAGATCGTCGTCGACCGTGGTGCAAAACACTTAGATGAGGTGGAGATTCTAGTCGAAGTCGAGGAGAGTATTTTCTCCGACGAAACTAGAAATCTGGAAAACATCAAAGAAAAAATCGAAGCGGAACTCAAGGCCGATCTGGGAATCGGTACTCGGGTGAAACTGGTAGAACCCAAGTCCATCGAAAGAAGCATGGGCAAGGCCAAAAGGGTTATTGACAAAAGGCAGCTTTAAGCTGGAGGCTTTTAGGTAAGACCTTTAAGGAGGAGCGAATGGCTGTAAAACAGATATCGATTTTCTTGGAAAACAAGTCCGGGCGACTGGCAGAGGTGACAAAACTGTTGGGAGATGGGTGTATCAATCTCAGAGCCATGACGATTGCCGATACAGCAGATTTCGGTATCCTCCGTCTGATAGCAGACAACACCGAGCGGTCTTTGAAGATACTTGAAGACGGCGGTTTTACCGCACGCGTAACTGAAGTGATCGGCGTAGAGGTTCCCGACAAACCCGGTGGGCTCGCTTCGGTTATGGATGTTTTTGCCAGGAACGGGGTCAACATAGAATATCTCTACGTTTCTCTGGAAAGAAACGAGAATAATGCCATCGTCATCTTCAAGGTGGAAAATGTCCAGAAAGGAATGAAGGCGCTTCAGGAGAACAACTTCAATACGATCTCGTTCTGGTAAGAATTCTGGTAAAACCTCATCGCCCCTCGGGATAACTCATTACCTTCTCAAAAACAAACGCAGCGATCTCGGGATCGATTTGTCCACTCTCACGCTTGAAGTGTTCCGCAATGGACATCTTGTCGAATGCTCCATCAGCCACCAGAATGGGTGACATTTTGGAAGATCCTGGCCGTTCCCCGTCATCAATCCGCGTATGAATGAAGCCGCGGCCGGAGCGCCAGGTGAGAGCGTGCTCGTTTCTGATCTTGTCATAACACAGCTGGAACCCTGTGATCCTGTTTCGTTTATCATACCAGACTATGAGATCGAAGAACTCATCCATAAACCAGCGCCGAAAATCATCGTTCTCGACCTGTCTCACATCGCTTATTTCATGCAACATCTCAGAGCGTCCCCTGGAGCTTTCCCTCCCTGGCTGCAGCAATGTAGTTCATGCCGTACTCGTCCTCACCTGTGAGAACCGCCCTGGCAAGCTGGAATGATCGATCGTCTGGATCCAGCTCATCCAGGATTGCACCGTTAATCTGGAGGGGGTCGACGATACCCCCATCCAGGCCCGCTTCCCGGCAGAGATAAGAAAAAGCCCGATTGAGCAGCCTTCGATTGGGCATGCCGAATGAGATATTGCTCAGACCTGGCGCAAAATGGATCTGTTCGCCCCACTTCGTCCGGATCTCCCTGATGCATTTCAGGATGACATTCCCGTTTTCCGGATCGACCGAAATGGGAAAGATCAGGGGATCGAGATAGATCTCGGTATCTTCGAAACCGGCCTTTCTGAGTTTCCCGACGAGCCTCTCTAGATTTGCGATTCGATCCTCGATACCGCCGGGCATCGAGCTGCCACCCATGGCGCCGGCGATAACCAGGGCTCCGGCTTCACGTGCCACATCGACAGCGGCTTCCCGTTCCAGAGAAACGGAGTTCACGAGGGGTTTGCCTCTCGAACGATCACACGAGGATAGCCCCGCTTCGATGATTTCGATATTCGATGAGTCGATACTCATGGGTATGGAGACAGCGGGTTGCACAACCTCGACAAGCCACTTCAAGGCCTCGATTCGCTCCTGGACATCGCCTCCGTATTCGTCAACATTCAGATCCAGATAGGATGCGCCGGCCTGCTCCTGCCGCCGGGCCATGTAGGCGAGGTAATCCATGCCCCCTCGCCGCTCGTTCTCATCGACTCCGTTTCTGCCCTGCCAGATTCCAACGGCGGCATGTTTAACCTTACCTGATTTCCAATCTTCGCTTTGGGTGAATGCGTCGGGCACGGCGAGATCCCTCTCTTCTCCCTTCTCTCCGTAAAGGATGACGTCCTTATCTCCCTTCGCCCGCACAAATCGCCCTCCCACTTTATAGATGCGTGTGCAATGAATGTTTTCACCGACAACCGTAAAATCTCTCTTATCACTCACGTCTGCTATCCTCCCCCAGCAACTGGAGCAATAATAGAGAGCGAGCTTGACGGAGTCAAGGATGAACCCGGCGGCGTCAAATTTTGACAGAGTCAAA
>SDBV01003181.1_pt1 | contig 24449 bp, 19 predicted proteins | sample 2277081 | NCBI WGS metagenome assembly SDBV01 (sample SAMN10402039, study PRJNA504765) | marine sediment metagenome | isolation source: marine sediment core GS10_PC15, 223 cmbsf | place: Arctic Ocean: Southern Knipovich Ridge | collected 2010 | reverse complement strand
ATTCTCAATATAGTTCCTGAAAACCGGATTCAGGTATGCATTTACTGTGGCCGTCTCTGTCCGGTCGACGTATTTAATTAGTCCCGAGAGCTCTGTGGATATTGAGATATCCTTTATTCCCTGACCTCTTAGAAAACCAGCCAGTTCAAATTCATGTGCATGATTTTGATATGCATTCAGAAGGCATATTGCAGCAGACTGAAATCCCTTTCTTTTTATCTTCAACAGATCTTTTTTAAGCTTCCTGATGTTCATTGGCTGCAGGATGGTTCCATGACTATCGATCCTTTCCTCCACCTCAATGACATGCCGGTATAGCATTTGCCGTTTAATGACTTCCAGGGCAAAAATATCCGGCCGCTGCTGGTCACCTATTTCAAGAATATCCCTGAATCCTTTTGTTACAAATAAAACCAGGTCGGCACCTTTTCTTTCCAGCAGGGCGTTTGTGCCTTTTGTAGAGCCAAGCTTCATCCGGATGGGTGGAAGGTCCAGATCAAGCGGTGTACCTGTGATAAGCCTTGCTCCGAGCACCGGAGCTTCCTCCTCTGACAAAATCTCAAAACTGATGTTTTGCTGAAGGAGTTCGACTGGCAATTCCCGGGTCAGGCGGAGAAGGTTCCTCTCAGGTTTAAAGCTCTGGATAAATGTGGTATCATGTGTACTATTCAAGAGTCTGAACCTGTATCCACGGATAATATCTACCTGCAATTCCCAGTTCTCCGAGATTAAGAGGGTTTTAGGATCTTTCCATCCGGTAATTACTCCCCGAAGGCTACCGTTGCTCAGAACCTTTCGGCGATGCCAGTTCCCATCCGGATCTATACCAATACAATCGGTGAACGTGCCGCCTGTATCTACATATATTTCATATGTTCTTTTTTCCACTGGATATTTTCAGAAGTACACTACCTACAATTACAAAAGAGATTATGGCAATAATCAGCATTATCAGCGACCAGTTTCCGGGTTCTGCATTAATTCCCTTCAGCACTGCCCTGGCAATTCCGGCAAGTCCGATGAGGAGCGTAATAAATACGACAGATGTCATCAGAATATTACCGGGAAGGTTGTTGTATCCTGCCTTCATTATGGATCTGTTGTTTACCGATACAAGAAGGAAAATGGCAATAAGGGGAAGTATCAAACCATTTAGTGCCTGAGCAACAATAATTGCAGGAACAGGCTTGAATCCGGCCATCCCAAATCCTACACCCGTCAGCAGGACCAGGACCCAGATCATACGAAATCTTGAGGAACCATCTCTCCATCGTTCCGGATCACTGTTGCCGAAAAGACTTCTTACCGTCACCGCAGAAGCAAGGGGTGCGGTAACAGCTGAGGTAAAACCGGCGGCTAATAGTCCCACGCCAAGAACAACGGTCCCCATCCCGCCAAGATACCTGGACAAAGATTCTGCAAGTCCCCCGAAAGTAAACTCAGCACTCATGGAGCTTCCGGTAACCAGGACTGCCATGGAAATTATTCCCCCGAGAATAACGGCGACAAAAAGGCCTGAACGCATCTCTTTCAGGGATTGGCCCTTCGACAGACCCGAACCCAGAAACAGATTGTACGGAACAACTGTGGTACCTATGAGTCCCAGAACAAGCAGGCCACCTCCCCCGTTCAGGGGAATAATGGGCCGCATCATCCCCCTGAACAAGTCGTAAACAGGGGGTTTTATAGCTATTGCAGAAACTATGAACGCGATCCCCATTAGGGCTACAATGCCACCCATGATCCGGGCGATTACTTTTACGGACGGAATGAGAAGGAGAATTCCGGCCATCAGTCCGAGCAGGAATACCATCAGCCATGAAGGCAGATCGACGAGCAGTTTTATACCTGCCACCGCACCAAGAAGATTGCCTGTCTGGTAGGCAGCTGTACCGGTGAGTATACAGATGACAACAAGAAGGGGAATGGCCGGTTTGCTTTTTTCTCCGCCTGATTGAAAACGGATCGCCTGTCCGAGATCCATTCCGGAGGAGATTGTGAGTCTGGCGGCTGCTTCCTGAAGAACGAGACATGCTATGGTTGCAAATGTCAGTGCCCAGAGAAGAGGTAATCCGAAGTCCGACCCCGCCTTGGCCGCGGTTGTTACCGTTCCGGGTCCGATAAAGGCAGCTGAGATAACAGACCAGAAGAGAATGTTAAGCAGCCTGGATTTCATTGGAGTTCTACATTTTGTTTACAATGTAATGAAAAGAAGAAATAAATCACCGGTAATGATATAATTAAGAGCTGGTTTTGCAGGGATTTCCGGTCTGTGAATATTCAATAATTATTACCTTTCGCCTGGCAAATTAATTACTGCAAACATATGGGAAGACTACTTGACAAAATTGCTCAGGGAGAGATACTGGTCTCAGACGGAGCATGGGGAACACTGCTTCAGGAAAAAGGATTGAAGCCGGGGGAATGTCCGGAATTATGGAATATTGAAAACAGGGATGCTGTACTGGACGTAGCCAGATCGTACGTTCTGGCCGGGGCTGATATGATTGAAACAAATTCCTTCGGAGGCAGTCTGTTCAAACTTCAGCATTATGGTCTTGAGGACCGTGTCTATGAGCTTAACAGGGCTGCGGCTGAAATATCCCGGGAGGCATGTGGTGCTGACAGGATTGTGCTGGGTTCTGTGGGTCCGACCGGTAAGATCCTTATGATGGGGGAAGTTACTGCAGATGAATTATCTGAGGCTTTCAGGCAGCAGTCGATGGCCCTTGCCGATGGAGGTGCTGATGCGATTGTGATAGAGACAATGTCTGACCTTGAAGAGGCCAGCCTGGCGATACGGGCAGCAAGTGAGCATACGGGTCTGGATGTGATTTGCACCATGACGTTTGAGAAAACGGTGGACGGGGAATATCGCACTATGATGGGTGTTAGTCCCTCAGAAATGGCTTCCAGCCTGATAGAAGCCGGTGCAGATATTCTAGGATCAAATTGTGGAAACGGAACTGAGGGAATGATTTCCGTGCTCAGGGAAATTCGAAAGGCTAATCCGGAAATCCCGGTCCTGATACAGGGAAACGCCGGTGCACCGGAATTCAGAGATGGAAAGACCGTTTTCAATGAGACTCCCCAGGTAACCGCGGAATTTATTCCAGCACTTGTCGACGGCGGAGCCAATATCATTGGTGGTTGCTGCGGAACAACTCCGGATCACATAGCCAGAATTGGAGAAATTATCAGGTCAAATTGAGAAAATGATAAACCTCAGAGAAATGCTAAACCTTTAACAAATGATGGTCCCGGATCCTGTTGTCCGCAAGTATTCATTTTCTGATTTGCCGGTTAAGGTGGAATGGCTGGAAAAACTGTTGGGCTATCCTGAAGGGGAAACCCCTGAAGCCATCCGGGATGTAATTTCGGAGATCATTGAAAAGGCACCGGATTATGCAGATATCCAGGGTGGATATGTAATTCCTGAGGATTTCGAAGTATTGGATAATAACAATTTCCGGGTCAATGGCCTTGATTTTAATTCAGGTAAGATAATCACGGGGAGTCTCAGGAAATCTGAGAGACTGGCCTTTTTCCTGATGACTGCCGGGAATGGCATTGAGAATTGGAGCAGGGAATTAATGAGCGGTGGTGATCCTCTTGGAGGATATATTGTTGATTTGCTTGGATCTGAAATCGTTGAAGCGGGGATGGACCATATGCAGGATGAACTTGAAAGGGAGATGGAAGGTCAGGCCATGAGAATCTCAAACCGTTACAGTCCCGGGCACTGCGGCTGGCTCGTTGACGAGCAACAAAAACTATTCAGCTTTTTTCCCGATAATTTCTGCGGGGTGTCATTGATGGATAGTTCCCTTATGCTGCCGATTAAGTCCGTTAGCGGGATTATTGGAATCGGTAAGGATATTAAGAAAAAAGCCTACTCCTGCCAGGTCTGTGATGTTGAGGACTGTCTTTACCGGGACAGGAAAACTGTGGTTTAGGTTAGACTTTCTTACCATTTGAATACTTTCCCTTGAAAAACAGCTTACCATCCTCTTCCCATATGGATTTTGTACCTTCTTCAAGGTCGTTCTTGTAATTGGTCGCTATATTGACCTTTCCATTCTCATGCCATTTGACCTGTTTGCCATGCAACTCGTCGTCTTTGTAATGAGCTTCAAACTTCTTGTTGCCGTTCTCGTACCACATCAGGAATTTCCCTTCTCGTTTTCCCTGGATCAGTTGAAACTCTGATTTCTTTTTCCCGTTGTCATGCCAGAGAGTAACCTTTCCGTGTTTCATACCTTCTATGTATTCAGCTTCACAGATTTTAATACCCTCCTCGTTCCATATTGACATTCCACCATGCAGAAGTCCCTCGTTCACCTGCGACTGCTCTGCACGTTCTCCATTTTCATGATAATAGGTATACTGTCCAGTGAAAGGCTCCTCTTCTCCTTCTTGATAAAGGCGGTCTTCATGCCACTCCAAACTTACCCTGTTTACTTTCCGGGACTTCGCCATTCCAATTAATTATGTGGGATTCTAGGAGAGTTTTTTTACCTTCTGATAACCGGTTGCTGCGTCGATCATTTTAACATAGGAAATCTGCTGTCCATTGGCCAGCGATTCATATGCCATTCCTTCCTCGGTATTGATAATCCGGCATTCACCCAGATCATACCTGTAAGAGAGTACCGTATCCCCTTCCTTCAAGGGTTGTCCCTCAAAATCAACAATCTGCAGCTTATTTTTGCGGGGTTTTTTACTGAACAGACCTGCCATGAGTTTTATTGTTTTATACAAAAATACATAATCATCCCCAAAGATTATCAGGGTATACACCCTTCTCAATCAATCTTTTAATATATTCGACAGCAAGTGGTTTATCCTCCTTATAGGTAACACCAAACCACTGATCAAGGGCAGGAAGTATTTCAACAGATGCAGTATTCCTGCTTACAAGGTCGTTAACAACTGCGGGTATGTATAATTCAGCCTTCTTATTGCTGGCGTTTATTTCGATGAATTCTGAAAAAGCTGACTCGATATGCTCAAACACCGCGGGCGTGAATCCCCAGATATTCATAGACACCAGATCATCACCCTTAAGCTCTACTTTTTCACCATTCTCATCAAGAAAGTGTATTTTTTCTCCGTCCCTTACAATTTCGGTTCTTTCCACAACAGATTTCAGAAAATCATTGTCCGCAGAATCACATATCCCTCTCGAGACTGAACCAAAATCGGAAAGTGTATGTTGTATCTGGTATCCCATCATACAGTACTTCTCATTTTCAGAACCATTATGAGCCGACAGATAATCTGCCATGGCCTGGTAACTCCCTGCTCCATAGAAATCATCGGCATTGATGGCAACGAATGGTTGCCTAATGAATGATTTTGCCACCCAGATCGCATGTGCTGTGCCCCAGGGCTTTACCCGATCCGGGGAATAGCTTATGCCTTCTGGTACCATATCCAGTTCCTGGAAAACAAAATCGGTTTCAATCCTGCCTTTCAGCTTATCCCCAAAGACTTCCCTGAATTCATTTTCGATACTTCTGCGGATGATGAAAGTAACCTTTTCAAATCCGGCCCGGATGGCATCGTAAATGGAGTAATCAATAATAGCTTCCCCTGAAGGACCGACTGCATCAATTTGTTTGAGGCTGCCGTAGCGGCTTCCCATTCCCGCTGCAAGAATTAATAAGGTAGGTTTCATAATTGCCAAAAATACACAAAGAAAACTGAAGAGGAACAGACGGAATCGAATTATTCAATAGTCGAGTTTTGATTTGAGTTTGGGAAGGCCTGTTTTACTGACTGGCAACTTGACACCATTCTTAAGTATTACGATATAGGATTCCTTCTCATAGAGCTGCATCTGGGATATCTCTGAGATCCTGACAATATAGGATCTGTGAATACGGACGAAATCCTCATCCGGAAGATGGGATTCGAAATACTTCATCGTCTTCTGTTTCAGATGTTTGGAGTCAGGAGTATAGATCATTACATAATCGTCCTGGGCTTCTATGTAATATATTGTGTCAACCGGAATAACATGAATTTTCGAGCGTGACTTCACAACCACCCTGTGGATTGATTCTCCATGGTGGTCGCCTTGCTCAACCATCTGATCAATTGATTTTGTATCACCTCCGCTATTGATTCGATCGCGTGCCTTTCCCAGGGCTTCATCGAAGCGTTCTGCAGAATATGGCTTCAGAAGATAGTCGAGGGCATTGTGCTCAAATGCCTTGAGTGCGTACTGGTCATAGGCTGTGGTGAAAATAATGGATGGATGGTGCTCCAGCACCTCCAGCATCTCAAAGCCGGTCAGCTTGGGCATTTGTATATCAAGGAATACAAGGTCGGGTTTCATCTCATTTATCGCTTTCAGTCCACTGAACCCATCTTCATATTCGCCAACAATCTCAAAATCTTCATGCTTTGAGAGGTAATCCCTGAGCAGGTCACGGGCCAGTTTTTCGTCTTCAACAATAATGGTTTTTATCATGGTTTTCAGTTTTGCGGGATAAGCAGTTTAACATTAAATACTCCATCTGATTTATCCACCTGGATCAGGTCGTCACTGCCGTAGATAAGCATTAACCTGTTCCTGACATTCTTGAGACCTATTCCTGCACCCTTGCGGGAAACCTGTTTCGGATCAAAATTATTACTGATATTTATCTGCATTCCGTTGGGTACAGCCTCACATTTCATTGTTATTGTAATGGGTTCTGTACTTTCATATACCCCGTACTTTACTGCATTTTCAAAAAGGGGCTGAAGGATCATATTTGGAATTAGTCCCTCTTCACACTGTTCTGATATTTCCTTCAAAAAGACGAGTTTATCGCCGAAACGGATTTTTTCAATCTGCAGGTATAAATCGATGTTTTTAATCTCTTCTGCCAGCCTTGTCTTTTCTCTTTCTCCATGTTTCAATGCATAACGCAGGAATTCTGAAAGTTTAATGATCATCTCACGGGCTGCATTCGGATCGGATATTGTAAGAGAACTGATTGAATTCAGGCTGTTAAACAGAAAATGCGGGTTCAGCTGGGAGCGCAGAACATTTAACTCTGACTCTTTCACCAGGAGGTTCAGGTTCGCTTCCGAAAGCTTCTTGGCTTCCAGTTCTTTTCCATAAATAAACAGATGGTAAATCAGAAGGGTAACACCATAATACAGAATACCTGTGGCAAGTCTTGCAGTAAAGGAATCATTAAGGAAAACAAAATATGCCTCATTGTTTACCAGGATTACTCTAAGTATCATATAACAGCTGTATAGCCAACCGGTAATGATAAGGACTCCGACAATCAGATATGTGATTACTATCCGGAATGAAAGTTTCCCATCTGGATTACTGTACCTTACAGGAAACCAGATTATTACCGCAAGGATAGCGTAAATAACATTAAATACATTGCTGTCTATTATTGCAACATAAACCGGAAGTTCCGTTGCGAAAGTGATGAGGATCGCCTGGATCACGGCTATTATGATCCAGACAATCAGGTATATATATAAATGTTTTAGTCTTTCAAAAATCGGGTTTGACATGGCTGTTTCTTAGAAACTTACAATATCTCCTCCCCCAAAAATTGCTATGCCTTTTATTACTAATTCCTTGCTCGGATCCCGTACAATATCCTTCCTCAATGCCCGCCTATCGGAGAACCCTCCAAATATTGCAGCGACTTCAATTTTTATTTCCCAGTCCTGCGGCACAATCAATTTACATCCGCCGAATACTGTAAATAAATCAAGCTCGTTCCTTCCCTTCGCAAGCTGGGCATTAAGCAAATTATATTTTGACCCACCAAAGATGGCAGTTATCCGTCCACCTTTGAAGGACTGGGTGGACAGGACCCTGTCTCCTCCTCCGAAGATGGACATATCATCTATGTAGTCAGTTCCGTCTCCTACTTCTTTACGGTTTTTTGTTACTCCCCTCACTATAAGTATTGCCCCGAGACCAACCAGCATAGCCGGCCAGAAGAGATTATGCAATTCCCAGGGTATGTCATCGAACATTCTTGGTACCATGAAAAAACCACCTATAAAGATCAGTATCCATGCTGTAGCCTTGGATTCCCGGGAAAACAGAAAAAACAGTCCAATAAGAATCAGTAGTGCCGGCCATGAAAACAGGATTGGCCTCAGGTGGAAAGGAAAAAGATTGAAATTTGCAATGACTACTACAATTCCCACCAGTACGAGAATAATTCCCAGAAGGGCTCTCTTATTGCTTTTTAGATTTTCCATAATTTTATTTCTTCTAATGTGATTACAAGACAAAACTACTCCAGTAAATCAAGTTGTGGTAATTGGAATCGGTAAAAAGGGGGTATTTATCGGTGAAAATTCCATGTAATCCCGCCCAGAATCCAGCGTCCGGGCATTTTAGCACCCATAATGTCTGAATAATTCTCATCCAGCATATTATTTACCTGAAGGCTGAATTGTATTCTATTTTGCCAGAAATATTTATCAAGCCGGATATTCCATAACATATAAGCATCTGTAAGTTCCTGGTTTATCACCTCTGCAATTTCGGGGTTCCGGGTTTTATACATAGAACTTACCCGCACCCTGAAACCACCTGTGTTTAGTCCCACTCCCCCATTTATAAGATTCCTTGAGTGTGATGCCAGGTATTTGGATACAATGGCTGAGTCGCTCTGACTAACAAGGACCTGCCATGAGAGGTTCCAGTCAAAAATCCACTTCCCGGAGAATGGATGTCTGCCTTTAATCTCAGCCTCAAGTCCACCCGTATTAAGCAGTCCAACATTCTGTGTGTAGAAATAACTTTCACCCGGAATCAGATTTTCGTTATCCGGGATCTCTTCTGAAGGGGTCATAATGTAATCAATCAGGTCGCGCCCGAACCGGTAAAAGCCTGTATATCTGGCCTGGATACCGGGTGATAAAAGCACATCAGCACCATATTCAATGCTCCATGCACGTTCAGCGAGCAGGTTAGGATTGCCCAGGTTCCGGCCAGGACTCAGGGGACCCTCAAGTCCCGTCGAAATATATCTTTCCGTAAAGTCCGGCGATCGAATGGACCTGCCGGCCGAGCCCCTGAAATTCCATTTTCCTTTTCTATAGGACAGGTTTAACTGAGGGAGTACTTCCAGTCCATATGACTGATCATAATCCATTCTTAGTCCCATTCCCAGGGTAAGTTGTTCGGAAAATTCCTTTGACAGCACTGCATACACCCCGGTGTGCCAGTTTATATGGTCTCCCCTGTCGTTGCTGAAGATCTTTCGGTTATCAAGCTGTACTCCGGATGCGAGCCGGAATCCCTTCCCCGTAAGGAAAAGATGATTGATCTGATAATTATTATAATGGGTTCGGTGAATATTTGCAGGGAAGGCGGGATTGAAAAGGAAGGAATCTCGTGTGGTCTGGTATCCGGCCAGAAGCGTGAGGGAATGGGACTCATTAATCCTGAACCTTATCTGAGCCTGGTTCCACCATTTCTTTACCTGTTCACGGGACACATCGAAGGGACTGTTGGTATAAAAGTATCTTGCATTGAACAGCCTGTTATCGAAGGCTGTACGGAGGCTAAGGTTTATATTCTCAGTGATTTGTCCCGAGACAGAAAACGATGCAGTCAGGTTATTGAAATCTCCTCTAAGGCTGTCGGGATCAAGGGGATGGCCATCAGAGGCATTATAGCTTAATCCTGCGCCTGCTTTCCATCTTCCCTTGCTGAAATTCAGTCCTGAGTTACTACGGCGGAGGTTGTTCTGCCCGTACCATGCCTCAAGTTTGCCGGTAAGACCTTCATCCGTCTGACCCGGCTCAAAACTTTTTGTTATGATATTAACTACCCCGCCTACGGCATCAGGCCCATATATGGCAGAAGCTGGTCCCCTGTAAACCTCAATCCGTGAAATATTGGTAACTGCCACCGGGATATTACTGTTAAAATGTCCTGTAAGAGGATCATTTACCCGCATGCCGTCAATGAGGACAAGCACCTGGTTAAAGGTCGAGCCCCTCATCAGGATATCGGACTGGGAGCCATAGGGACCGCGGGATTGCACCTCCATAAAAGGCAGGTAGCGTAACAATTCATCGATGGTGTTTACGGGGAGTGACTCGATTTCGGCAGCTTTAATTACAGAAACATGCCTTCCGGTCCTCGCCTCTGAGAGTCCCAGTCGATCCGAAACGACCTGAACCTCCTCAAGTCGGAACAGAGTATCACTTATCTGTGCGTATACCCCGGAGAGGGGGATAAGTGCAATGAACAGGCTGTAAAAAAGTCTCAGGTATTTATAATTCATCGATCTTGGCGGCAAGGATAAAATCATTTTCTGAAAGTCCAAGAATAGCATGGGTCCACAATTCGATCCTAACCCTGGAAAAGAAAACCTGCATTACCGGATGATGTCCTTCGTCCTCTGCCAGTTCGGCAACCCGGTTAACAAAGGCTATGGTGGAGGGATAATCCCCAAACTCAAAATCCTTTGCGATCTTCATATTGTCAACAATCTCCCAGGGCTCTTTCAATTGCGCGGAATATTCATTGATTTCCTCCGGATCAAGCTTTGGGACTGCCCCTTCGCAGGGTTCACATTTCTTTTCTGTCAGATTCATATAAATAGATTTTCGCTTACTTGCCGTTATATTCAAACAGCATTGAAGTAATCCGGACCATGCGCAAATAAAGTCAATTTTGGAAAATATTCAGCAGGGTCTGCTTGTGGTTCTTGTCTACTACATCCTGATATCAACTGTCTTCTTATCGTAGTTCTTGAATTGTATCAATAGTCCCATACACACCAGGTAATCCTGAATATCCTCCTCCGTTGCTTTTCGGGCAAGTAAATTTATCCTTATCGTCAGGGGCTTGGTTGCGTCGAAACCAATACCCACTGATTCAATATAATGATCGTCTTCATTATCATAGAGCACCTTGTTTGTTTCTTGGTCAATCAGAACAAAATGGATCGGTAACATCTTTTTGTGGGAACAAAAGGAAAGAATATAGTCCTTCTGCCCGTAGAAAATTACGTTGAGATCAATAGTCTCCAAAGGATTCATTGATAATGATTTCGACTGGCTGTAAATCTTGTAATCCCTCTGCCGGTCGAAATAGCAGTCCCCTACCAGGTGATAATCCACACAATCCTGTGCAATGGAGCTGAGAGGCAGCAGGAACAGAGCAAGAGCAAGAAACTGTAGATATTTAATGTATTTCATAGCTAACTGGATCTATTTGGTTATACCTTCTGCCATAATGGTCCTCAGGCGGTTAGTCTCTTCCTTTAGTATCTTGAAATCTTCGGAGCTAAGGGTCGGGGGATTACCATCTCCTCCACCTATTACCAGTTTTTTCATCTGTTCATCACTCACCTCATCCTGGGTTTTAATTGTAATCGTCCTGCTTCCCATGTCAAATCCGTCATAGATCTCCTTAAGGGGATGTAGATTTTCAAGAACAGAGGCTATGTTTTCATCTTCATCCTGAAGACTTTCCGCAAAAACCATAAGGTTGTCAATCGCATACTTCTGCTCTGCAAGGTGCTGAAGGATAAACCCTGCGTTCTCGTAATCATCAACCAGGTTCACAGCGAGATAAAGGCTTTCAATAAAAGCCCCGGCTGATAATATGACAATGGTATTAGACCGGTTGTTGCGTTCACAGTAGAACAGCATATTGATGAAAACTTCATTGGAAATGTTGAACAGAGAATCCAGGTATTCAACGTTATCCTTTGCCTTTTGAATAAGCTCATCATTTATGGCCCCGGTTACCCGGACCCGTTCTGCAACGCTCCTCACCACCTCAAGGTAGTCAAGTGTTTCTTCCTGCCGTCCGAAAAGGGCGGCATATGCCAGATCTGTAATGTAGATTCCCAAAGCAAGTGTTGTGGATTTTGTATCGAGATACTTATCTGCATTTTCCGGTGGATTCAAAAGCTCACCTTTAAAGTTTAGATCAGCTACATCGATTACGCTGAGCATTTCGGCTGGAGAGGGACAAAGGTGGTAAACCTGTTTCAAGGTCTCCAACCGGTCTACGATCTCTCCGGTTTCCTTATCATCGATCGTCCCGGGAGCCCGCTTCCCGCCAGACTGGCATCCAGTGGCCAGGAAAAGGGGGATACTAAGCGATAGCATCGCAAAATGAAGGTATTTTCGTTTCATATTCATATGTTTTTACTTAGAATCAGTCTTTCAACAAATATATGAATTGTTTTACTATTCAAGCTTAAAATTATCATTGATCATCCTGTTCAACCGACCGGTCTGCCACTATTTTCATCAAGCTGGGTTGCATATTTCCGAAAAAATCCAGGGTTCTTCTGAGCAGGCTGAATTGAAGGGTGATATATAAAATAAGGGTCATGAACAGGAGGGCCAGCACATTGAATAAGACTGCAGGAATGTACAGGTCGCCGATCCTTTTTACTGAAGCGAAAAAATGTGCCCGTCCATTTTTCATCACAGGGTACAAATAGACCGGCTCCATTTTTCGTATCAGTTTACCATTGATCTTTACGATCTTATGCAGATCAATGCGGTTCAGTACAAGGTCAGCCAGGCTTTCATTATAATAATCTCTCTTATACTGCAGAAGTCCCTCAAAACCACCTTTCTGATTTCTCAGTTCTTTAATAATGCCGTCCTTGGTCCTGCCAAGTTCTTCGTAACTGGGTGACAGGCGGGACCGGTAATCCTGCAGCCAGTCTATAGCAGAATCTGCCAGTGGCATTGAAAAATCCGCCGTATTGAATCGACCGGCTCCCTGATAGGTCCTGGTCAGGAAAATCGATTGAAATCCGTTGCGAATTGTGCCCAGGTGGGCCGGCAGGTCGGAATGTGCCGGATTCCGGGTATAGAGCTCCCGTGCATCCCGTATTTCCTGTATCAGCGTGGGAACATGAAACTGGCGGTCATAGGTAACATTGCTTTCCTGCATCTCGATGTTGTATAAATTCCGCTGGTAATGGTTTTTTGAGAACTGTCCGACGGTAAGCGCTTCATAGGCCCAGCGCGATGCCATGATGTCTCCAATCAAAGGAGTGGTTTCGTGGGATGCGAATTTATAATGCAGTTTGTCAAATTTTACAATTACGCCGGCCAGCAGTATCTGTGGTACGAGCAGGAATGGAACGATTATGTATATCGCCACAACCGATTTGAGTCCATCCGAAATATTCAATCCCATTACATTGGCAAAACAGGCGGTAACAAAGAGTATTAGCCAGTATGTAAATGTCATGCCCCTGATCTCAAGTATGGCATTGCCGATGATAACGAAAAGAAACATCTGCAGGGCGGACAACAGGAACAGGAAGGCCACCTTCGAGAGCAGGTAGGCTGAACGGCTGAGATGCAGGAATGATTCCCTTTCAAGGATTTTCCGGTCCTTTATGATCTCTTCGGCGCTGATTATCATTCCCAGGAAAAGCGCCACGATCACACTCATAAAAAGGTATGCAGGAAGGTTCTCGTTCAGGCTGAAAACATATGCATGGGGATCTTTTCCGTCGCCGCTGATGAATTTCGTAAAAAAGCCCAGGATTACTGCAAGGATAGGTGATACAATAAGGGAAATGGACATGAACTGACGATCCGCCAGTTTTGATAATAGGTTTCGCTTAAAGAATATTGCGAATTGCTTAAGACCCGCAGGTACTCGGAACTGATTCTCCGGGATCCTGGTTTTTTCCAAACTGAACTCAAATTTGGACTGGATCTTTTCAAGGTAATGTTTGTACCATTCCACCGGTGATGTTTTCCTGTTCTGGGTAAATTCACCGTATTCATCCACATCCCTGGCTTCGATGATCTGAAGTATCTCTTCGGGATTGGTATTCCCGCAGCTTGCACATTCACTTTCCCCTGCATCAACCCTTGTAGCCAATTCCTTGAAATAAATAATGCCCTCAACGGGGTTACCTGAATACACCGGGTATCCCCCTTTATCCAGGACCAGCAGGTGATCGAAAAGTTTAAAAAGATCAGAGGAAGGCTGATGAATGTTGACCACGATCAGTTTACCCTTCATGGCCTGTTCCTTAAGCAGGAGCATCACGTTTTCGGAATCGGTGGATGAGAGTCCCGATGTAGGCTCATCGACAAAGAGCACAAAGGGTTCCCGGACCATCTCCAGTGCAATATTCAGCCGTTTTCGTTGTCCCCCGCTTATAAACTTATTCAGAGGCGACCCAACTTTTAAATCTTTCGCCTCGTACAGATCCAACTCCGTGAGCATGCTCTTTACAGTATCATGAAGCTGCTCATCGGAATACCCGTCCAGGCAGAGGCGGGCATTGAAATATATGTTCTGGTAAACAGTAAGCTCTTCCAGCAGGAGGTCTTCCTGCGGGATATAACCAATCATCCCGTCAAGGGCCCTCTTTTCCTCGAAAAGGTTATGCCCGTTTATATAAATGTTCCCTGATGCAAGTTTCAGGTTCCCGTTCAGAACTTTCAGCAAAGTGGATTTACCGGTACCGCTTCCTCCCATAATCCCCACCAGCTGCCCGGCCTTTCCCTGGTAGCTAAAAGTATGGATCCCGTTTTCAGAGTTTTTGAAACAGAACTCTATATCACGAGCAAGAAAATCGACCTGCCCTGCATCGGTATCCTTTAAAAAGCCCGAAACAATATCGCTGTAATAGATAGGTGTGATTTGTTCTCCCTTGATTGAGCTTCCCCTCGGGAGAAGGTATACATGTCGGGGGAAGATATACCTGTTGTTAAGCTCCAGCCTCTCTTTACCCGCATGCTGGAACAGGTATATATCCGCACGAAGAATGCGCAGCACAAAAATATGGCCACCAAGGCCATTTTTTTGCAGATGTCTGATCTCGGTGAACATGAAATTCCTGTCATCGCTCACCACCAGGAGCTTCTCCTTGTCCGGTACTTTGTAGAATTTATCTACAATGAATGCTGTGCAATTTGCATATTCTTCGGATGTTATCTGCAGTCCATCTGCAACTGTCTGAACAGCGTCTGTAACGGCATTGTCAAACCCTGAGCTTATTGCAGAAAAATCTTCAAAATATTTCGCAAACTGGATCAGGCTGAGCAGTATCTGAAAACGATGCCGGATATGAAGTTCTTCAATTATCTGGTTACAGATACCCAGGATCTTTACGGACAGGGCTGAGATCTTTTTGCGCTTTGTTTTCTGTTCTATCTCATACTGTTCGGCTGAATATTCATCAAAAATCTTCAGGAATCGTTCGGCCAGTTTGGGACTGAACATCTGGGTCAGGTAGGATTCAACAAAGTTCCTGGCCAGGACATGCACAGCTTCCCTGTTTATGCTTGCCATAATGGCAAACAGACGCATCAGGGAGTTTAACATTGATTCATTCATAGATCCTGACTTTGTCGTTCTACCCCTGCAATCCTAAATCCTGGTTTCCAGAATCCCCGCTGGCCTGAGCAAAGACCATTTTAAGGGCACCTTTTTTGTACTCCGTTCTTTCGAACAGGATTTTCCCGGAGTGCGCCTCCATTATCATCTGTGCCAGAGAAAGCTGGATCCCGAAATTCAGGTTTAGATTGGTATCGCCTGAACAATACTGGCTTACCATATCTTCAAAATGCTTTTCAGTATAATCCTTACCCTGGTCAATAACCCCGCAAACAAAGTTTTCTTCCGAGTGCATCGTCTTTATCGTAATGCTTCCTCCTGAATCGCAATGATTGATCGCATTTCTAAGCAGGTTTACAAGGCAACTTATAAGAAGGTGGAATTCTCCCTGAATACTTGCATCCCCGGCCTCGTTTTGCAGGTCAAGCCCGATGCCCTTTTCCTTCATCTCCTCTGATGCTTCGATCACGCTATATTCGATAACCTGCTTGAAGGGTACCCTGGAAATATTCAGCTTATGTCCCGGTGATTTCAGGATGGATATCTGCTCGGTCATGCTCGAGAATTCTTCCAGCTTCGAAACAGAGCTGTCAAGGATATTCACAACCTCCGAAAGTTCCTGTCCCTCGATCTTATCTTTCAGTAGGTGTATTGTACCCATTATCCTGTTCAGGGGACTGCGGATTTCCCGGCTTATCACCTTGATTATCTCGCTCTTCATACCGTCCAGGTTTATCAGTTTCCTGTTAGCCTGCTCCAACTCCTCCATCATCTGTCGATTTTTCTTTCTCAGGTAATACATTTCAAGGGAATTGTTTATTGAGAGAGTAATCTCTTCTGCATGCATAGGTTTGTTGATGTACCCATGGATATTCCCCTTGTTCACGGCTTCGACTACCGTGTCAAAATCGGTGAACGCGCTCAAAAGGAAACGCCGGATGTCGGGGTACTCGACGGCCACGATCTCCAGTAGTCCGGTACCTGTCATTTCAGGCATTTGCTGGTCTGTCAACAGTACCTGGATTTCCTGTTCTTTCAGGATATCAAGGGCTGCCGCTGCTGATTCGGCAAGGATGATATTATAATCCTCTTTAAAAGTTTCCTTGAAAAGGAATAGGTTGGTCTGCAGGTCGTCAACATACAGAACACTCGGCTTTTTTTCAGAGATCTGAACCATTTAATGCGTATAATCTTGTGTTAATGTGAACCGGATATTAAATTGAAAATAAATTTATTAAATTTTGTGTTATTTCGATTGTTTTAATAAAGTATTTATACATGGTGCATGAAAAATCGAAAGATCAAAAGTCCCCTGAACACAATTATTGGCTTCTCTGATTTATTGAAAGATCCAAATCTTATGCTGGTGTTAAATATTTTGGTACAAAAATATCTGTAATGTGGATTTTAATAGAAACACGACTATTCAGTATTCTTCCCTCCGGGGCATCCGTGCCATCTTCATACTCATTAAGCGCGATCGGATCAGTTTCCGACTATTCATGCTTTTTTTCTTTTGGATAATTCTTGTATTGCAGCAACAGACCTATACACCCGGCATCAGCTTCCGCTCCTCCCTTGTTATCCCTGCCTGCAAATACCGTAACCTGAACAATCAGGGAACGGGTGGCATCGAATCCGATACTCAGGGATTCAATATACCTGTCGTTGGCATTGTCATACAACACAGTCCGGGAATCCGGATCCAATAGACGAAAATTAATCGGATAAAGATCCTGCCGGGTACAGAATGAAAAAATATAATCCTTCTGGCCATAAAAAACAATATTGAATTCCAGTGTGTCCAGCTCGCTAATTGCCGCAGATTTTGACTGACTGTATTTCTTGTATCCCCTTTGCAGGTCCATTTTACATCGGGCAAATCTATGATAGTCAACACAATCCTGGGAAAATACAGCTATAGTCACCAGCAGAAAGACACCTGTTAATAAGTATTTATTAGCTTTCATTGTTGATGATTTTATTGCGGAGTTCATTTATAGTCATTTAATGTTGTAATAGTCGTTCTCTGATATCTCAATTTTTACTCCCTCTCCAAACACCAGGTGATCTGATTCATCTTTTTTTTAATGTTGCCGGGGATTCAGTTTTCTCAAGTTGATCAAAAATGGACTTTAAAGCCTGGAGATACTCCCATGTGCTTTCTACATTTGGATCTGCAGAATAGCCCTCCACAAAAGCGAGCAAGTTATCGATGACAAATCTCTTTACGAATATACGAATCAGAACCATACGGGTTCCATTATAATAGTTCGTATTTATCAATTCATACTTATTAGTTAAATTTTCCATAAGGATGAAAATTACCTACAGACCATAATTATCCCGATATGGCTTATAATCATCAGAACAGCCGGTTAATAGCACTCCGGAATCGGTTGTTCAGAATGCTCAGGAATAAAAAATATGCATGTCATCTATACGAAAACCTAAGGTCTTCTTAACTTTCCTCTAACCATGAGACCAAGCTTCGAGGAAATCTATGATTAAAATTATTAACTTCACTTGCAGAGTATTCAATAATAGTCATGCATAAACATTCAGGACAAAAGGTCATTCAAATCTCGCTAGTAATTGCCGGGATCTTGGTCTTTGGATCCATTCAATATGCAGTCGCCCAGAGCACTTTTCACAAGCCGACTCGACGATCTCAGAATGAACTGGAAATCCGTGGGCCATACCTAAAAACAATATATAATTTCAGTCCAGCGAGATTTGATACCATACAACTGTCGGGGTATGATCCAGTGCTGCTTGCAAGATATCAGGATGACAGGCTAACACCCCTGATTTTCGATGCGGTTCTCAGGAATCAAATCAGTGTTTATAATCCTAACTTCTGGGGTTCAGTCCCCCATCTGATCGAAAAGGAGAACCACGAGGAGTTTGATACTCTTAAGGTTCTGAATTATCTTTCTGCCGGATGGGATACCAGCCTGATGATTGGCATGGATGAAACTATGGAAACCATACCTGAGTACCGTGAGATCCCATATGAGGAAATAAGCGGATTGTTCTTTTTTGAATCCTGGTGGCTTGACCGGAAGAGTAACAGGCTGTTCAAGGATGTCCACGCCTACTTGCCTATACGTGAGTACCTTGCAAGTGTCTATGAAGGATACGATAATACCGAATTGCGTAAGCGCCTCCTTTTTATGATCATCCCGGATTGGTCAACCGGATCAGAGAAATCCGTGAAGTACAGGCCAGGGGACTTCCATCCACTGTGGCAAAACATTGATTACAAGGTTGAACTTTACAATAAACCATATGACACCTACCTTTACAGGGAAGAAGAATCTGGAGAGATCAGCCAGACTGAATACCACGAGTGGCAATATCATTCTTTTGATTTCTACAGATTCTTCGATGCAAATTTTTTCCTGGAAAAGATTATCAATGGAATACTCTCCGGTAAGTTAAATGCCAACAAACCCGGTCAGGCCGACACATCCTTCAATCGCGATGAGTTCATAAAACTTCTTCGTAACATTCCTGAGAATTCCGGATTGGATGAATTGCATGATTCTGATATGATCCCTGAGAATTATCCTCTTTCTGACCTGAACAGTCTTGTTTTCCATGAAGATTGGTACATTAATCCTGAGAACCTTCAGATTTATAAGGATGTAAGAGGGATAACTGTAAACAGGCATGAAAATCAATACGATAAATATACTGGAGAATTTATGCAGGGAACAGTCAATCCCTTGTTCACCGTCTGGTTCAAATAAGCCCTAGTAACGGATCAGCCATTTATAGCGTCGTGCACTGTCACCGAGTTTCATTGCGATCATGAATTCATGTGATCCGAAGCTATGTCGCATTATGCTCGAGAGGGTGTAGTCGAAAGAATACCCAAAAAAGAATTTATCCACTCTCACCCCACCCATCAGGATCAGGGCACCGGCCTCTGCACCGGTACGGTAACCCAGTCCAGCCCAATAATCCTCATAGATATAAAATTTTGCGGTCAAATCTAACTGAAATTGCCACAACTCGGAAGTCTTCAGCAGCAATGAAGGTTCCAGTATCAGGTAATCGGAAATATCCCAATTATATCCACCAATGAGGTAATAATGTCTAAGTATCCTGTAATTATCATAGCTTGCCTGTCCGAATTTCAGAGAAGCACCAAACAGTTGCATTGCAGAGAGTCCGACATACATCTTGGGATCAGAATAATACGCCCCGAAGTCTGCATCCGGTATGAACATTCGGTTGTTATAATTATCGATAAGATTGTCATTATCATCATATAATATAATCGCTTCCTGATCGAGGCGGAACTGGTAAACGCTACCTGAAAGTCCAAAAGATAATTGTCCCCTCTGAAAAGCAATATGATAGGCATAGGTCAGCTTAAATCCAGTCCTGCTAACGATTCCCGACCGATCTGAAAACACATATCCTCCGAGTCCCACTTTACCACTTCTTGATGCAGAAGATCTCTTTCTCCGGACAGATGCACCCTTTGAGACAAAACTATTCCTTAAAATTCTCGTCTGGGCGCTGAAGGCATAGGTCCTGGGTGAGTCATCCAGTCCTATCCACTGTTCCCTCGCAGTAAGGTTAAAAGCTGTATACCCCTCGGAACCTGCAACAGCTGGATTGATAAGAAATTTGTTCATCATATACTGGCTGTACTGTGGCAATTGCTGGGCATCCAGCTTCTGGTTCCCCAGAAAAAGAATGCCTGCTATCACCAGTAATCCTCCTATATATTTCCTGAAACTCACTCTTCGAAATTAATATTATTTAAATACTTGCCTATCTGACAATTGTAATTGTTCCTGTTATTACATCCGAACCATCGTTCAGATTGATCACATAATAATATGAATTCATCGGCATATCCTTGCCGTCTAAATCCTTGCCATCCCATTCGGTTGTATACCCTTTAGGAGATTTCCATACCATCTTACCCCAGCGGTCGAATATTTCAATTTCGATATCCGGATATGCCTGGACTTCATCAATCTTCCATGTATCATTTGCACCATCAGCATTGGGTGTTATGGTATTTGCAATGTTTGCAAAGAATTCCTTGGTAGAGCAAGGCCTTATGGTTATGGAAGATGAATCTGAACATCCACCCGTGTTTGTAACGAGAACTCCGATTTCCTGATCACCAGTAAATACTTCAATTTGCTGGGTAGTCTCTCCGTTTGACCACATGTAGGTAGAACCAGGATTGCCGGCATCGAGAATTAGTGACATCTCACCGCAAAGTGTAGTATCATTGCCAAGATCAACAACCGGTGCAGGATATGAAGTTACCTGAACACTGTCAAATACAGTACAGCCTGCATCGTCAAACACCTGTATCCTTACCATCTCGGTTGTATCAGTAGTATAAGTCGAACCGGTACTTCCGTCGTGCCACATATGTGTGGAGAAATCACCCTGAGGTATGATAGTTATCGGGGTCCCTGTACATATGTCCTGATCCTCACCGAGATCAACCGATGGTCCGTCAATGGTCACCGCGACACTGACCGGGTTGGAAACACAACCGGTTATCATATTTTCGGTAACTTCAAGGCTTCCTGTTCCCCTCACAGATCCCCAGTTTACAAAAACGGTATCGTTGTTATCAGTAACAATTGTTCCGTTCGTTATGCTCCATATATAAGTCGATCCGGGTTGGCCACTCACAATGTACCTGTACAGAGCACCATCAAGGCAGGCATCCTCAGTTTTTTCTGTAAATACCGGATCAGGAGAGCTAAATACCGTGACCAGAACAGATGCAGTTGAGGTAGTATCACAATCTGCTTCAAACCTTACATAGTAAGTTGTGGAAGCCGAAGGAGTGGAGACACTGACATTATTGCCTGTACCGATGATATTTGTAAGTCCAACGTCATCATACCACCTGGCTATTGCACCGGTACCTTCTGTACCGCCTGAATAACTTAGTATAATGAGACCAGCACCGACACAAACACTATCCCTGTCGGAACTCGCTGAGGCTGGCGCAACTGAGAGTGTCTTTATGGTAACTGAACCTGGGACTGAAACAGTTGTATCGCAGTCACCTTCAAACCTTACATACCATGTGGTGCTGGAATCCGGGGTTGTTACCTTGATGGTACTTCCTGTGCCGATCGGAACTGCCAGGGTATCTTCATACCATACAGCTACTGCACCAGTACCGAAGCTGCCTCCTGTATAGCTTAGGTTAATCGTACCGTCTCCCGGGCAGATGTTATCCCTGTCGGATATGACGGCCGAAGGTGGCGTGCTCTCTGGAAGCACACGCACTGCTGTGCCCGCCGCAGTAGTGGTATCACATAGACCCTCAAAACGTACCTGATACGTTGTTGTTATTGCCGGAGCCGGAATGCTCAGATCATTACCTTCACCCTCGAGCACTGTAAATGTGGCATCAGAATACCAGCGGGCAACTGCCTGGTATCCAAGTGTTCCGCCAATATAACTTAATGTTATTACACCGTCTCGTGAACATACGGTATCCCGGTCGCTGTTTGCGGATGCCGGCGAGACGGAGCTAGCAAGAATATACACGCTGGTAGTTGCAGATGCGCTTGTATCACAGTCAGACTCGAACCGGACGAAATAATCCGTTGTCACAAGCGGTGCAGCTAAACTGAAATCATTACCAGATCCAATGCTGGCAGTCATGGAAGCATCATCATACCATGTTGCCACTGCATCTGAACCAAGGCTGCCTCCACCATAGCTGAGGACGATAGCACCATCACCGGAGCAGATGGTGTCGCGATCCGTATAAGCACTATCCGGGGCTATTGAGAGTTCATTTACAAATAATCTGAGACCTACTGCACCCGAGCTGTCACAATCAGCTTCAAATCTTACGAAGTAGCTTGTAGAGGTGAGCGGAGAAGCTATTGAAAGATCATTGCCTGATCCAACTGAAATGCTCAGGGCTGAGTCGGCATACCATTCTGCTGTGCCATTTGTTCCGAGGTCTCCCCCACTGTAGCTGAGTACGATGTTTCCATCTCCGGGGCAAATGCTGTCGCGGTCAGCGTAGGCAGTATCCGGATCAGCAGTAAGGGCATTTATATTCAAGAGGGTACCCACGGATGCTGTAGTATCACATACACCTTCGAAACGTATGAAATATTCCGTTGAAGATAGCGGTGCAGGAACACTCAGATTATTTCCGGTGCCTGCAACAATGGTAAAGGCTGTATCTGAATACCAGCGTGCTGTTGCGCCCGTCCCAAGGGTTCCGCCGGAATAACTGAGAACCACATTACCGTCACCGGGACAAAGGTTGTCCCTGTCAGTGTCTGCCGTTGTTGGTGCGACTGATCCTGAGGTCAAATATACTCTTGTGGAAACTGCGGAAGATGTATCACAATTGCCTTCAAATCTAACGAAATAGTCTGTTACAACAACTGGTGCCGTTATTGTCAGTGTATCGCCTGATCCGATATTGTTTGTCATGCCGGCATCATCGTACCACATTGCAGTACCAGCACCCACCATAACTCCACCGCCATACATCAGATCAATGACACCATCGCCGGCGCAAACCGTGTCACGGTCAGTATACGCGCTGTCGGGAGGTACTACCGTTGTATTTATAGTTACATCGAAGAAGCAGGAATCGGCATTACCGCTCTGATCTGTAATCTTATACCAGACGGTGGTAATGCCTTTGTTAAAGCTCGTCCCGCTGGCATCAAGCATGCCCGTTCCGGTTGTGGCTCCTTCAAGTCTGTAGATAACAGGATTTGTGCTGCAATTATCGCTTTCCAGCACCGGAGCAATTCCGTTGACAACTTCACTGCAGTTACCGGCCGGTGCAGTCGCTGTGGTTGGAGCGGGACAACTCACCAGCGGATCTACATTATCCACTACAGTTACGGTGGACTGACAGGTAATGGAATTGCCACTTCCATCGGTAACAGTCATAGTCACAGTGACTGGAGTGCCTATATCCGCACAGGTAAAGCTACTGATATCGAGTGACATGGTAGCGATAGCGCAGTTATCCGTACTGCCATTATCAACATCGCTGCTGTCAATGGTCACAAGCCCACCCGGGAATATGCTGAGTGGCAATGTAATATCCTGACATAAAGCTGCAGGCTTAATAGTATCTGATAATGTAACATCAAATGTACATTGTGCGGTATTGCTACTTCCGTCTGTTGCTGTTAGCGTAATCGTCTGGACTGTTCCTGCTCCGCTGAAAGCAGATCCGATAGCGGGAAGCTGGGTGACAGTAACTACCCCGCAATTATCACCTGCTGTTGCCAGTCCGGTATAATCAGGTAATACAATCTCACAATTATTATCAAGAAATTCAACCCGATCAGCAGGACATAATATCGTGGGCGGCTCCGAATCGTTAACAGTTATGGTTTGCAGGCATTGATTGGTATTACCACATTCATCTGTTGCCGTCCATGTAATGGTGGTTATTCCCACTGGGTATGGGTCGCCAAGGGTAAGTGCATCATCACGTATCCCTGTAATGGTGATATTACCTACTGGTGAACAATTATCCGTTGCTGTTGCGACACCTGCTACGATTGCTGTATCGCAGGAACCCGGATCATTACCTGCAATTATATCACCCGGACAAGTAATTGTCGGCACACCTGTATCAACAATGATGATAACTTGTGTGTAAACAGCACTCACATTGCCACAGGCATCCGTTACCGTCCAGGTATTGGTATAGGTGCCTGCCTGTGCACATGCTCCGCCAATAAATGAACCGCTTATCTTGACAATATTCGTTACGTCCGTATCGCAGTTATCAGCAGCTACAGGGAACAGCCCCTGGGCAGCAGTAAGAGCGGCTGCATCGTCACACTCAACCGTCCGGTCAAGGTCGCCTGCAGCATCTACCCACGTCGGTACAGAAGTATCTTCAAGGGTGATGGTCTGGGTGTAAACAGCGCTTACATTACCGCAGTCATCCGTTACCGTCCAAGTGTTCGTGTAGGTACCCGAACCTTCACAGGCACCCGCTACAAAGGCACCACTTACCTTAATTATGTTCGTTACATCGCTGTCACAGTTGTCGGCAGCTACAGGGAACAGGGCCTGAGCAGCTGCAAGGGCGACTCCATCGTCACACTCG
>SDBV01003180.1_pt1 | contig 24460 bp, 23 predicted proteins | sample 2277081 | NCBI WGS metagenome assembly SDBV01 (sample SAMN10402039, study PRJNA504765) | marine sediment metagenome | isolation source: marine sediment core GS10_PC15, 223 cmbsf | place: Arctic Ocean: Southern Knipovich Ridge | collected 2010 | reverse complement strand
ACCCTTTGGTCGGAACTAGGAGTATCTGGACTATGGACAATTACCAGTGGTGAAATAACTGCCGCTACAGAAGGGACAATCATCTACACGGATGAAGAGACGTGTACTGTCCAACAGTGGGTCATGATGAAGTTCGGTGAAGGTGGGTATGGCGGTGCATACTTCCGATCTCAGAACAATGAATCAACTTATGCCTATACTGTCAGATATCAAGCATCAGGGACTCTCAAGTTCGCATGGAGATACTGTGGCGGTGCAGATAATAGTAACACTGCCGAGTTATGTCAAGACGTAGTTACGTGGAACCACACTCTGCACAATAACGACTACTATGGTATTGAGGTTTCCGGAACTGGTAATGACACTGTTGTCACTGTATACGATTTGGGTGTATCTGCGAAACAGCACGCAAATTGGGCAGTATCATCAGACTCTTCTAACCAGTGGACTACTAACCCTGCTTTTGCCGCCGATGTTGGTAAGTACACAGGGGTCTATCATGGTAACTCCACCCTTCTAGCTTTAGATGACTTCACAGCAGGGGAATGGGTTCCGTAGGTTAAACACCAACCGTAAGGAGAAGTCATGGCAGCTACAACAATCTTTTTTGCTTATGATGATGTAGGTACAGTTACTATTGTAATAAAAAGACTATCCGATGGTAAGTTCTGGAAAAATGCTACGAATAGTTGGGTAACTGATGCTCCTACACCTCTGCAGATGGTTTATGATTCGGACCTTGACCAGTATACAACTACTGCATCTCCGACTGCTAGAGTTAGATGGACAGCTTTTGATGATGGTGATTCTTCTATCATGGGTGGCGAGGCCGGCGGGGATATTCCTCAAGTTACTATTCCGCCTAGCGCATCGACATATACTATGGCTGAGGTAGTTAGTCGCATTCGAGTAGATGTTTGGGATCCAGATTCGGATAGATACACAGATGCTCAAATCCTTGCTGTGATAGATAAATGTAATAGCTGGTTGCATGATCTTGCATTTAAAACTAAGTCAGCAATGGGTTCTTTGCTAGCTATTTATACAGGAGATGGAGTAACAAAGGAATGGGGCAATCCTTCTGATTGGCGTGGCTGGAAGAATTTTGTCAATCCAGATACTGTTTTAGGAGGAGATCTTCATTTTATTCCTAAGACTGTATATGATCGAGGTGTCTTGGCATTGGAAGCAGGAAGTCGGATAGTTGCTTATACCATGTTATCGAATAAGATTTATTTTGTATCTGATCCTCTTCCAGATGGTCAAGTATTGAATGGTTATTACTATCCTAGATCTGCAAAACTTGCTATTTTGGATGCTGTACCATTTGATGGAGTGTTTTTAGATTTCATGGTACAATGGGGTACTGTGAATTTCATGGCTACTGATGAATATACCCCTGGAATAGAGAAAGATCTTTTGGTTGAAATGATGCAGGATGTTAAATCTTTCATGGATGAACATAGAGACTGGCCTCAAACGATTAACGTTCCTAAATCGGGGTGGATAAATGCAAATACAAAGCAGGCACGGTCGCAGAGAGGTAGATTTAGAACTTAAATCATTACAACAAGGGTTAGAATATTCAATTCCTGCTCACGATCTTAACCCTGATCAGTTGTATGATGCGACTAATTTTTATTATGATATCAGCACAGGTAGGCTGACGACTAGGCCAGGCCTTGTTAAATTGACGAATAACCCTGCTCCTGAAGCATTAAATGGAGTTCATATTACTACTGTGCAGGGTGTTAAAAAGATTCTTGTTTCTTCTTCAACTAAGATTTATGAGTATAGCGGGAATGCTTTAACGGCAATAGACAATGTTTCCAGTAACACAGGTAAAGCAAGACCTATCATGGATTCATTTTTAGAGAATGTTTACATAGCGTCGGGAGGGATTCTACAAAAATATGATGGAGTTTCAATTACTGATGTTACGGATTCCCCTAATTGTAAAATTGTTAAAGCTAAATCAGGTAGGTTATATGTTGATGATATCGATGATGGTGGTGATATTGTCAGAACATGCGGTTTCATGAATGACGAAAAGTGGGCCTATCCTGATGGATTATATTTTCAAGCAGGTTGGAGAGATGGAGATACTATACAAGGAATTTTACCATTGGCCAACGATCTTATCGTAGCTAAGGGTAATAGACATAAAGCAATTATTGGTATTCAGGGATTTTATCCTAATCAAATTACCGGAGAATTAGGTCATGGTACTGGAATCATGGGGCCTAAGGCTATGGCTGTTGTTGGTAGGGATATGTTATTATTGGACTCTGATGGTTTAAACAGCGTTAAAGGAGTCATTGAATATGGAGATTTAAAGATTGATCCTATGGGTTCTCCTGTAGCGAGTCCTTTATCCAGAATGGTTGATGAAACAGCGTTTATATTAAGGTATCCTGACTTAGGAATGATGTTATGTTTTCCTAATGATTACAATAGTACAGCGTATGTGTTACATTATGTAGCAAGAAGAGATATTCCACCTTATAGATGGACTAGATTTTCTTTTGATGTTCCCCTGATTAGCGGTGGAGATTATGATGTAGAAACAGATACTCTTTATTTGGTATCTAAGAATGGCCATGTTTATACAATGAAACGAGAGGTTGCCACTACTATTTATAGAGACGATGATAGTAATTTTGTTCAAAGACTTAGGACTAAAATCTTCGATCCTGATGGTACAGAGCTGTTGTTGAAGCAAGCTAACATAGCTATTGAACCTATTAAAGGAGGAGATACTGAGTATAACGATGTTACCGGTTGGGTAATTGGTAAATGGTTAGCGTTTACTCATGACGGTCAACGGGCTATTAATCTTTTGAAGGGTAATGCTAATTTTTACTTAAGACCTTACTATGGTATAGATTGGGATACTCCTGCTTCTGAGGCTGAGAGTGGTGGTTACGGTGGAATGCCTGAGACCGCAAAGATTGTTAGAAGTGAAAAGCGAGTTCGTAGTGGTAATATTCAGTTGGGATTAGAGATCACTGAAGGTGCTGTTTCTATATCGAGGCTGAGTACACGAGCATCAGTAATAGGACGAGAGTAATCCATTACAACAAAAAAGTTGTCTTAATGAACTTAGCTAACGGAGGAATTACCATGAAGAAGTTTTGGACGAGTGTGAAAACAAGCTGGCCTATTTGGGGAGCCTTTATTGTATTCTTTATTTTGATTGGATCAATGGCGGCATTCTCTGCTGACTGGGATCGTTCATTTCCTCTGGATTATGGACCTCCAGGAGATACTAGAACAGAGATGTTGAATAAGCTCGATGAACAAGCTGACGAAACGTTTGTTCATTTGAATACGTTGAAGGCGAATTTTGCAGGAGATACTGCACCGACAAATCCTAGTCAAGGACAAGTGTGGTATGATACGATAAATTCTACTTTGAAGGTGTTTGAAGCGAGTACTTGGATTTCGGCGTATTCTTATTCGAGCGCTGAGTTTACTTGGCTGGGTGAACTTGCTGACACAGCATCTTTTGCAACAACTCAGTTGAATGTTGTAAATGCTACGATTGATAATTTAGAGGCGAGTACGATTTCTGCGCCGTATGCTACATTGACTGATATTGATGTAGTGAGTGCGGAGATTGGAAGTGCTACTGTTGGTACATTGACGACGAGTAATTGGAGTCAGAATACAGCCACGTTTAATACATTATCAATATATTCTGCAATTAAATATGATTATAACGAGATTCTTGTTAGTACCGGTAGTGCTGGTAATGCTATGACTATAGGTGCTAATGATAATAAAAATGTAGTATTTGATATAGAATTGGTTGACGATTTAGGATATCATGATACAACCACTAATCCATATCGATTCGAAGTACCAACGCAAAATAGTGATATAGATGGTGTTGCAATGTATATAGATTGTGGCGTTTCACATGCATCACATAGTACTTTTCAACCTGGATATGTACGTATCATACCTAATTCTGCAGCAGGAATGAGTATTCGTTATGGGGGTGCTACTTATAGAACAGGAGATGCTGTTCAATCTTATAATGTATCGTATCCTCCTATTATAGGTGGTGTATTTTGGTTTGATACTTATGGAGCGGGTGCTGCTACTTATTGGGTAGCTGCAGAGTTTAGAAATGACACAGGTAAAGAAATGCGAGCTTCATGTAATGCTAGATTGGAGTATCATTACAAATGATTAACATCTACTCACAAAACTGGCTACCATGTGGCCTAGGTGGTATAACCGTTTGGCCTTTCATCTTTTATCGACACGCTAAGGAAGATGTGAGTCCTTGGTTGAGAAGGCATGAAGAGTACCATTGGTATCATCAACTAAGGTGATTGGTGATTCCGTGGTTCATCGTATACGGCTTAATGTGGCTACACTATGGATACAAGAATCATCCATGGGAAATTTTAGCAAGGGGATTAAAAATGAATATCGCTGACCAAGCAATCGAACTTCTTTACGTATCAGCTAAGTTTGTAAAGGATAATTATACTCCTTTTAGCGATATGAAGGAAGTAGATATTCTTAATTATCTAACTCCTTCATGGGCAGATAGTACGTTCTCATTTGTTATGGTCAAAGATCGTATGGTTGCCTTCTACGAGTATTGGTTGATAACCAATGAGTACTTGAAGAAGTTAGATGATTCTTCTAAATCTGGAGGAGGTTTTATTGTTCCTGAATTAGAAGACAGAAGGGGAATCATTCCCTTTGCTCCTTTAGCTGTTATTCATAAGGATTTCCTTGGAAGAGGTTTTGGATTAGCTAGAATTCTTGCAGAAGATTTATCATTACGAAACCCAGAATACTCAGGGATATACCGATGGGTTCTCAATGAGGGAAGGCTGGGCTACATACCATTTAGAAAGGAGGTTAAAAATGGGTATAGAGACCCTAATAGCCATAGCAGCAGTGCAGACGATAGTAGGAGTATCGCAGGCGAGTAAGGCTCGCAAAGCTACAAAATCTGCTGTTAAAAGCGCTAAAGAAGGCCCTCAGAGAGGACTCGATCTATTTTTTGATATGGAGGAGCGTTTAGGTGGTGTTCCTGATGTCTCAGACGCTTTCGTTCCCGCTGAGTTTAGGACATTGACCGACGAGGATTATGATAGGTTAGAACAATCTATCTTTGAATCTCGAACGGCATTGTTTATGGAACCCTTTGAGGAGTCTTTGCGGGTTATTCAAGGAGAAGAGGAACGAAGAGGGATTTCTAGTCTTGGGGCTGAACAAAGATTCAGGTTGGCTGCTCGAACAGGAGACATGTTGCGAGCGGAGGCAGCAGGGGCTACAACTACGGCATTGCAGGCTCGATTACAAGAACAAGGAATGCTTAATGAACTAGGGTTCAGAGAATCGAGTAGAGAAACTGCTTTTAATCTAAGTCCTCTTGATGTATTTTTCAATCGAGGACAATTGGCTACGTCTATGACACAGACTGGAGCAACTGCTGGCGCCAATGCAGGTCAGTTTAGTTTGGCTGGTTTTGGTCAGCAAGCAGATATTATCGGATCATCGTTGAAAGGTATGTCAACTATCTTTGGTTTATCGCAGGCATCAAGTGCTCTTGGTGGAGGATCGTCTGATTTTGTTACAGAAGATCTTAGATTGACTGGCGGAGCAGGGAGGTAATCATGGCTGATTTTAACTTAGGTAGGGCATTCGCTGAGGGAGTATCTACCAGAGGCGATCTCCTTCTACGCGATCGTGGTTTAAAAGAAGGAGCAAGGCAATTCAATATTCAGTCAGGGCTAGAACAAGAAAGACTTGATTTGAATAGGGATATAGCTGCTCCGCAAATAAAAGCTGCTGAGGAAGAGTTAGCACAACAGAAAAGAGCACAACTTTCTCAGAGTCAAGCAGGCAGAGCATTTCTTGATTTAAGTGATGCTTTGCAAGACGATCCTGAAAGCTTTCATGACAGGGATGGTACAGGAGAGCTTGTCAAAGAGGTTATTGGACCAAAATCAGCAGCTCAACAAGTTTATAAAGCCGCTATCAAATACAATCTCGATGCTCAAGGCGTTGATGTATTATTAGGATTGATTAGTAGTACTTTAAAAGCCGATGCTGAGTGGCTTAAAAATGTTCGAGCTACAGTGAAGAAAAATATCGAGGTTCAAGCAGGCAAGCAGTTAATCAGCGCTATTAAAGATGTCGATGAAGATATCAAAGCTGGTGAAGATGCTAAGAAAATACAGGATGATCTGGATAGAGCTTTGATTGCAGAGGGCGCTTTGACTGGGCAGAAGGTTACTCAAGGAGAGACTTTTACAGGCGCTAGACTTGCTAGTGAAACTGCTGCTACTGCAAGACCTGTTAGCAAGGTTGAAGAACTTAAAACCTTGATTGCAACTTTTGATGAAGCTGGCGAGAAAGATCCTGTCAGGGCAGCTATAGATCGAATCTATCCATTAGATAAACTCGGTAATTTGATACGGGCTTACAGTGATTATAGTCTCTTCGCTCAACCTGGAGATCCAATTGCTGCTAACATGCAAAAGGTTATTGTTCAACAGATCAAAACTTTCACAGGAGAATCTAAGAAAGATCAGACCACTCCTAACGGTGCGAAGTATACAAGAAACACATTTCCTACAATGGTTACTCTCTCAGAAGGAGGATGGTTAGATACTCCTACTGGTATAGAAGATTTTATAAGATCTAAGTGGGGAGAGATAGGATTTACTCTACAAGAAAGTGGAGTAACTCTAGAACAATACAAACGATGGATTTACGATGAGTTCATGGAAGAGATTGAACGTGGAGGTTGGATCAAAGACGGAGGTCAGTAATGGTTCTGTTCAATCAGGAATTAACAAGAGAGCAACTTAGAAAATTATCTTTTGATATTGATCCATCTCCTTCTGTGGATACGGATAGAATGAGGGATCTTACTTTTGGTACTCCTTCTACTTCTCCAGGCGTGAGTTCTGAAAAATTACGTGAGCTTACATATGGAATCGAAGGGGAGAGTGCGTCTGAATTCGAGGCGAGTAGACTACCTTCGTCAGTTCCTGAGACTGATCTCTATGATTTTTATCCTCCACGTCCTGAACCTGAAGATGAGATTGATGACATTTCTAGAATTCGTTCAGGTCAGAAAGCTGTTGGATCTACATTCGATAGGACAGATATTTTTCTGCCTGCCGGTATAAGAGAGTTCTCCGTTGTCTATGATCGTATAATGGAATCTGGAATGAATAGGGTACAGGCTAGAGATGAGGCGTATCAAGTTGTTTTGGATGGTAATCATATGCCCATAGATAGATCTGAAGCCATATCTTTTGATCCATTCCTTGAAGCTAGTTTAGATCCTGGATATCAAAGCGCTGAGGCAATGGAGAAAGGACTTCATCAAATACGAGAGTTTAGAGCCGAGCGTTCAAAAGTGCTTGGTTCTTTTCTTAACACTCTAACTTTCCGTACCCCTGAGTTAGTGATGGATTCTATCGGTCTTGGCAATTGGTGGAGGAATCAAATCTCTCCTGAAACAACTGGTGGTAAGGCTGCTCAAACTATAGGTGATTTAGCAGCGTTGATAACAGGACCATTTAAAGCGGTTCGTGCTGTAGGTAAGAAGACTCCTTTAATCAGATCTTTCTATTCTGCTTTAGATGCTAAAGGAAAAGCATCGTTGATTAGTAAAGGAACGCAAAGGTTTTTCCAAACTGCATATGAACTTGGTTCTGTAGCTGCGCTTTCTGAGCATGGAGGATTATCAGATTTAGATATAGGAGCGAACCTTGTAAGTAGGTATAAGGAGTTTAAGTCGGCTATTCCAGCGGCTGGTGTATTTGCTGTTGTTGGGCAAATAGCTCCTAAAAATAAAGCTGTAGGTCAGATCCTTAGACAAAGCATAGGACGAGCCATGATGAGCACCATGCAATATTATCTGGCATCTGGCACAGGTCCTAAGTCTCAGGAAGGATATAAGGAATTTTTAAAGGAGCAATTTAACGAGGAGAATATGTGGGATACCATGCTTCATTGGGGTATCGATGTATATTTCTTTAGACATGGTGTTAGTAACAAAGATTTGTTAAAGGCTGATGGTAGCCAGATTAAATTGTTAGAGCTTCAGCAAGAAATTAGTAAAAGGAATAAAAAGAATCTCGTTGATACATTGAAAGCAGTTAATAAACTCAAGAAAGAAGCTGGACACCCTCCGATTCTAGGGACAAAGTTAGCAGGGGCTACTTACGAAGATATCATATCTTGGCAGAAAGCTTGGTATAATGATATGACTCCTGTGCAAAAAAGAATCTGGGAGGATTTAAACACGACTAATAGAGGTAAGCAATTAGTTAATATTGTTCGTGATGTTGTATTACAATCAGAAGAAGGAATGTCAATCGGAAAGCGAGAACCGGAGCAAGACTTTACTGAACGCTCAGCAATGACGTCTATATCTCCAGATTCTGAACGTGCTTTGATTAAGTGGTCTGCTACAGAAGAAGGTAATAAGACAATACAAGATCTTTTGAAGTTACGCTATGAACCAGATAAAGCAGCTGAGGTCGTGGATAGATTGCTTGATGGTTTTGTAGGGATTGGTAGGCTTGAACAGGTTACTCCTGAAGAAGCTAAGATTATCGAGGATAAGTTTGCTCAGCCTGACGTTCCTTCTACAAAACGAGCAGATCCTGAAGTGCTGGGAACTTTGTTGAATGTTGTTAGAACTGCTCAAGGACAGAGACTCGAAGCCAAGAAATGGGCTAAAGAGCAACAAGAGATCGAAGAGGTTGAACACGAATCAGGTAGGTTAAGCGATCTTGTTCAAGAAAGGGAACCCGATCGAGCACTTACTTCTGCTGAGAAGTTGGCCAATATCATTAAAACGGGAATGAGTTTCAAGTCTCAAGCTGTTAGGACTGAATTGAGAGCTGGTCAATATCGAGAGGATAGGACTAATCTTCTGAATCGGAAGGGTATGAATCGGATTCTAGAAGAAGGAACTAAAAGAGCTTCTACATTGAATAAATCTCTTACTCTTTGGTCCATGGATTTAGACAACTTCAAAATGATCAATGATAACTTTGGTATGGAAATGGGCGACGGAGTATTACAAATCGTTGCTGATGTTCTTACTGAAGCTTCTTATGATACTCAGGTAGGTTTAAGAGGAGTTATCTCTAAACCTGGTAGGCCAAACATCGGCGATGAATTTGAGATAGCCTCGCATCTTTCTAGAGAACAATCTGAGACGTTGGTGTTGAAGGCTGAGGAAATATTCAATAAAGAAATAACGGAAAGAATTGAGGAGTTACTTGGTAAGAAGGCTAAGAAGAAAGGTATTACTCTTCCGAGAGTTGAATTGAGTATTGGGACGCATACAATTCCAGCAGAAGAGATTCACCAGTATGTGGGTAAGATTAAATCTGATGGTAAATTGGATGTGCTAGCTTCTGTTAGTAGGTTGAGGCAGGAATCCGAGACTGTTCTGAAGAGAAAGAAAAGGGCTAAAAAAGAAGTGTTAGGTGAGGAGGACAGAGGAAGGATTATTGAGGAATATAAGAAGAAGGTTGATTCCCCGACGAAAGTTTTGAGTAGTGATTCAGTTCCTGAGATTGAATCTCAGAGACTCACTACTGATGATATTCGTAAACATGACACCGATTACGTGAACTTCGCTGGAAATTCATGGTTAAAAAATTACCGTGAGTCAGAGGACGGAAGCACTCTTACATTCAACAAGCCGAAGAGACGTACTCAGAAGCAGAAAGATGAAGGCTTTATTATTCACAGAGATGTAGTAATTGAATTTAGAGGACACGAGTTTACAGTTGACCGGATTAGAGATAATTACTTCACGTTAGTTCGTGGAGATAGGATAACTAAGGTACCGAGAGAAGAAGTAGGCACGAATTTCGATGTCGATGCTGAAAGAGAGATTGAAATTTGGTCTAAAGACGGATCAAAGATTCCTCTTTTGACTTTACAAGAACGTAATGATTTAGAGGTGAGCGGTAATCTTCAAGCTCATCGAGAGGAACTCGTTCGTTCTTATGCTGATGCTGATCTTATTAACAGAGCTAAGAATGCAAAGAAAGATCACATGGTTATTAGTGATAGTGCTACTGACAGAGCCTTTGCAGAAGCTATGCTTAAAGAGATAGAAGGTAGAGGCTATGATTTAAATACGCTTAAGAAATTCCGTGGACCTCCTAAGGCATCTAGAGCAACTGGTATTTTAAATAAAGTCACTGAGATTAAAACGGGAGGAAGTGTTGATGCTCCAGCTATAGATGGTTCTCCTTCTCGTCTGGTTCCGGGTACTATATTCTCTTACTTAGGACAAGATTATGTTTTTAGAGGTAAAGGAAAAATATCAATACTCCCAATGAAAGGAACTACTCTAGAAAACATTGATAAAGCTATGGGAGATGTTGGTGATGTGAGTGAGCGAATTCTTAGTGGTGATTTCAGAGAATTCACTAACTTTAGGCGACCTTCGGAGATAGATAAAGCAGAAACAGAAGCGAAGAGAGCTAAGATCGAGGCAGAGACTAAAGTACCTCCACCTAAGCCAAGCGAAGAAGTAGCACAGAATAGTAACATGGAAGCTGACGATTTCATTGCTACTCAAGTTTCTGAGATGCCTGATACTATGTTCAAAGAGTTAGTTACTGAAGAGCATGAGCGTCAGGATCTAGTTGATCTCATGTCTACGCAGTATGATGAATTGCAAGAATCGCATGAAAAAGATTGGGGACGTAAAAAGGATGATGATGGAATCCTTGATTTCATGGGGACTAGCCATTTCATAAGAACTTTTAAAGGCTTTTCTAAAGCTATTGGCGAGACAGCAAAGGCTGTGACTGGTATAGAAGGCGTACATTATCCAGACCAAAAAGATTTGAAAGAGATGTGGTCGTTGTTACAGACTCCTGAAGATGTAGGTAGATCTTTCCCTGCTATGGGTGCTGTTTATGATGTAGCTGATGCTCAATCAAAATTAGGATCAGATTTATTACATCAAATGGTTGGTAGTCCAGAGAAGGATGGTCCGCTCACTTATTTTGTAGATCCTAAATATCTTAGTGAGGGAGATTCTATTGCCGTTAATAAGGCTTTAGGTATTGAATATTATACAGACAAATTACTCCCTAAAGAAAAACTATTAGCTCCTATTAAAGAAGGTGGTTATGGATTCAATGCAGCTCAGTTGAGAGCTTATGAAGGAGTACGAGAGTTCTTTAATAAAATGGCTCCAACTATGTTGTATGAACTTGCTGTAGAAATGCAAATGGATGCTACTCGTAAAGGCAGTTCTATTCCAAACTTTGATCCGCAGGTATTCTTAGATTATATGAGTAACAACCCTGCGTATTTGGCTTCTATGAGATACGGTGAGTGGTATTTGAAAATTCGTCCGTTAGAACCTGGGAGTAGAACTGCGGAGAATCCAGATGGTAAACCTGTCAAAGGATCAAAGAGTTCGTTCTTTGAGATGCATGAGAATGCTCCGAGGTTATTCCGTGGAGCTACTGTGCAGCAGAGACTATTTGGATCTCTACGATCAGATGTAGGCATGGCTGAAAAGTTTGTGGATCAACTCACGTTCTTTGGAAAAACTAAAGCACAGACTCAGTTGAATAGATTAAAAAAGAGTATCTATCCGGCTGATAAGTTTCACTACGAGATTGATAAAACTACACAACTTGATTCATCCTTTTACGAGGATATACCTCTGATTAAAATCGAAGCTGCAATTCGAAACGCTACTATGCCAGAGGATATAGCTGATGCTGCCGTTAAAGGTGTTAGACGAGTTCTCATGGCAAGAGGATTTGCAGCGCACATGCTACCTAAAGCAGGGATTCCAGGAGTGTATCGAGATTTCAGACGTTCTTCTCTGGATTATGCAGCTAAGCTCTCGACGTATTTAGCAAAGATGCGGGCCATGCCTAAGTACTCGGATGCTCTAGCTAAGATCGACGCTAAGAGACAACCGAATCTTTACAGGTACTCTAGTAGGTATATCAAATATTTCCTGCTTCCTACTTCTCCATTAGAGATGGCTCCGCTTCGTGGATTATTGTTTGATTGGCTTATATCAGGGAAGATATCATCTGCTGTGTTGAACGCAACGGCGAATATTATATTTGCTACTCCTCTACTTGGTATGCACTTGCAAGGTAATGCTGTCTCTCGTATTGCTAAATCCAGAACTATGATTCTTAAAGCAATGGAAGAAGTGGTATCTCACAATGCTGGAGTAGAAGGAGTTTTGAACGCTGAAGAAGCTGACGCTATAGCAAAAGGTTTGAAGCAGGCTGATATAAGTGCTCAGTTAATGGAGGACATTATTGGCCTACAACGAGGTCACTTACGTTTACCTGGAATGAAAGGTTGGGGGATACGAGATGCTCTTCGAACTCCATTTGCTTTCGTGGAAAGAGTGCTTAATAGGGAAGCCACGATGCTCGCGTTCTACAGAACATTTAGGGCGAAGGGTGTGGATCATGATGTGGCGATTGCTCAGTCTGTTAAGTGGGTTGAAAATGCTCACTTCCGTTATGGACGACATAATAGACCGAGAATGGGAAGAGGTATCGGAGCTCCTATACTTGTCTTTAAATCCTTTTTGATTCAAGCTGTTCAATTACAGAAGAATCTTATTATGGGCAAGTATGCTGATCCAACTGCTGGTATAAGCAGAATGAGACAATGGCAAGCATTTGGAGAAACTATGGCTTCTATGATGGCTTTAGGTGGTTTTATGTCATTGCCTTTTATAGATGAAATGAAAGATTTCTTCCTTGCTATGTGGGGTATTGATATTGAAGAGCAAATGCGGAGAGGTATTCAAAGAGCGACTAGTCAAAAGGATACTGCTTTTATGGAACAAATGCTTATGAGAGGTCTTCCAGCATCTTTGCCTGAAAAATATGCATGGGATATGAGTGGTCCTATAGGCTTGGATATTGTTCCCATTGAATTGAGACCACGAGGAGGAAGATTATTAGATGTAGGGAATTTAGTTAGTGACTTAGCGGGTGCTCCTTCTATCATATGGCAAAGAGGTTGGGCTGCTAAGGAAGCTATGGACCAGGAAAGAGGTTCTGTAACGGCTCCTTTTCTTAACTCTTACGAGATAGATGCTAGGTATTATCTATTATTTGAACAACTCAGTCCTGACTTTATTCGAAATGGTTTGAGGGCATGGAGATTGAGAGAAGAAGGAGCATTGACTCGTGGCGGTAAGATGATTTATGATCCTAAGACACATAAAAGATATAAGTTATCTGATTTTCAAATGATAATGAAAGCCCTTGGTTTTCAGCCCCGTGAGATGAATGCTATCTATGATTACATGGTAGCCATGGAAGCAATACAATCTCAATATACTAGAGCAAAAAGTAGGTTCACTAAACAATGGGCTTCGGCTCTTGCAAGGAATAACAGAGAGGATATGAACGAAGTTAATGCAGATGTAAGAGAATGGAATAATGAGCATAAAGGAGATCCCTCCATGCAAATTCAGATAACGAGGTCAGATATAATAAATAGATTAGGGGCAGGTATGTTCCCGACTAAACGTGCTTACCAATTATATCTGAGACGTATGGAGACTTATCAATAGTCCATTAAGACAATAAAGTTGCGGTAATGGATTAAGAAAGGAGAGGGATCGTGCCAATGACTTTTACACTCAAAGAAGTAATGTCTATTGGAGGTATTTGTGCTTCAATAGGAGGTCTAGGTGTATGGACACTTGTCAACACAAAAAATATTACATCTCTTTGGGATAAGAAACAGGATGTAAAAGTTTGCGATCCTAAACATTCTGCTATCGAATCAGACATATCTGAAATTAAAATAGATGTTAAATGGCTTAGGAATAACAGAGAGAATGGAGGTGAATAATCATGAACAGTCGTTCTAGAAGAAAGTTAGAATCATGTCATACTAACTTACAACTCTTATTGCGAAAGGTTGATGAGATTTTTCCTATTGCAATTATATGGGGATACAGAGGACAAGCTATTCAGACTATAGCTTTCGAGGAAGGCAACTCTACGAAATCATGGCCTCGATCTAAACATAATCAAAAGCCTTCTACCGCTGTTGATATTGCTCCGCTCCCTGTAATTTGGGAAAAGACAGATCGTTTCAAAGTTCTAGGTGGAGTTGTAATAGGTGTAGCTTACATGATGGGTATACCTATTATATGGGGTGGTGATTGGGATGGGGATCTCGATCTCACAGATCAAACCTTAATGGACTATGGGCATGTTGAGTTAATACTCCCTGTGAGTATTCCTTTAATAGAAGCCCCAATATAAGGAGGTAAGTCATGACCAAATTAGATGTCGATAAGAGGAGAGTACTTACTACTCAACCCTTTCAAGAAACTAAACAGGCTCTTCTTATTGCCCTGAAGTTTGGTGAAAGGGTTCGAGTGCTTGCCGTAGGTGGAGGAGATGTATCACAGAAACAAGTTGATCTTCCCATCGGCAAGGGGTATGTTCGAGTAATGCTGGATAAACAAAACTTTATCATAGGAGTAGTGAAATGAAAGCAGGAAGCAGGAAGCTCGCTGCATTCGTTTTCGTTGTTTTAGCTTACGGCATTTTTTCTATCCTCACCAGTGTCGGGGTAGAAGGCAACGTTTTCATTTCCATGTTCTTCGCCTTCGCCGGTGCTAACGTTGGGGAGCACTTTGCCAAGGGCAAGTAGGAGGCTGGTATGTGGATTAAAATATTAGGCTTCTTTACTTCGTTGGATATGCAAGTAGTCATGGGTGCAAGCGTAGGCCTTCTTCTATGGTTAGTGGGACTGCTCGGAGGTAAGGTTAAACGATCAAGACAATCTCACAAAGTTGATGCCAAAGACACCCGGGATATGATGGCTATAGCTAAAGAATTGGAGGGGAAAAGTCATGAAGAAATTGCTTCTGATCTTATTAATCATTTCAGTTAGTTTGTTGGCTTGTGCAACTTCTCCTAAGGAGTTTGCTTATGAGATTGCAAAGCCCCAAATGCGTATGCTGCAAGCTTGTATCGATATAGATTCTATAGTGATTCTGGATCGTGGCGAAACCTGCGAAAGCTGGGGACTCCCACTGTTCTCAGTTATGATACTAAGTGAAGATGTCCCCGCTTTCTACAAGTATATTAAACAGTTGGAGGGTCGAGTGGAATCAACATCCCCTCAATGAGGAATAGGTAGTTCCTCATATCCCCGAAAACTTCTTTGATACGGGGCAGGTCAGTCTTATCGATTGGCTTGCCCTGTTTTACATCATCGAGAATATCTAGAATAACAACTAGATGCTTAGTAGCCATTCCCCATGCTTCGTTGACAGGATCGAATGTACCATTAACTCGAGCAGCTATGTTAAAGTTATGAAAACGATCCTCTTCTTTTCCATAGCGTTCATCTTTTAATGATAAGGTTTTCTTTGTGTGATCCAGTACCTCTTCTAACCACTTGTTCCACTCTGCCCGTGTCATAGATTTTCTCCTTGTATATAAGGTTTACGGCATCTCGCCAGTTAGGAAATACAGGCTTCTTTTGATCTAGAGCTTTGTGTATCTCAGCTATTGTTCCCGTACTGTTCTCCCATCTTGGGACCAAGACTAATATATCACACCGACCAATGATAATTAGATCTCCTAAAAGCCATGTAGCATCATCACAAGCACCACCAAAAAATGCTGTGTTTTTATGAGGACAGATGGTTGGAATGTTATGTCGCCAAAGCTCAAGAGCTATATATTCAGCTGCTCGAATATTATTCATCACATTCCATTCATGTCCTTCAGGACAACGATACGGACCCGCTACGTAAACGACTACATCTTTCATTCTTCCACTCCTATGTATTTTTCTTGTTCGCACCAATCATACAAATGTTTTTGCATAAGCCTCAACACTTCCTTTGCTGTCTCACTCGCTTCAACGTCTTCCCTCACTTCAATCATTGGAGGATCAAATGTAATCACCATCACAGGATCATCGACTTTCCCTCCACCAAATATAACGTTGTCAGCGGGAGCAAAGATTGCAGAGCTTATAGACATGGTGGCGAAGTAAGAATAGTCTTGTTCTGTCGAAACAGTACCATCCCCCCACACAGGAACACACATGGCTAACAGTAAAAATACTACGATAAGATATTTCATTCTAATCATTCTCCTTCCACTTCCATATAGTTCCTCTACCAGGTTCTTCCTCAACTTCAATCTTACCCATCGTTCTCCAGTTAGAAATAAGATTCGAAAGTTGTCTAACATCCTCCACGTAATGCCACATTAGAGACATAAGTTGTTTCATGGTGAGGCCTGTACCAGATGCTATGAGATACTCTTTTATTCTCTCCATCAAATCTGAGGACTCACTCCGACCTAGCCCACCAAATGCTTTGGGCATGTTATCCTCTAGATTATCTAGCAAATCACGAGACGCTTCCATATGTCTAATTTCAATTTTCATACTATCATCTTCTGATGCACTTAAACACATAGCCACTTTCCAGAGCATTACTTGTTTACGTTCATAATATGCTTGGAAACGATCATCTTCGATTGTTCTTTTACCTGTTTTAAAGTTCTTGTACCAATGTGTATACCATTCATCAACTTCAGGAGGGACTGACATCTCACCTTGTAAACGAAATATAGAAGCAAGATCAAGCATTAATCCTCGTTCTTTTTCTGCATCAAATGTAAGGGTTCTATCTGTTAAAGATATAATACGGTCACTGTCATACTCAACTACGAATAATATACGAGAGGTAAATCCACCACCAATTGCTTCTGGAGGTAGACTGGCAGCAAGCCATTGTGGAGTAGTCCCGGCAAGGATGTTGAGGAAAGGATGAACTATTTTATCCTCTCCTGCACCTTTAGTTGAGTATGTATATTCTGGATCACAATTCCATAACGCTGTCATAGTTCCTAATAAATCTATATTGTGTACGCCTAAGAGAGTAATGAACTCTTCTGCTATACATGTAACAGAACAATGCATGTATAAATCACCCGGCTTAGGCATACCCATTTCAGTAAACATGTGTTCTTTCATTTCTCTCAAGATCTTTTCCCTAGTAATGTCATTAGCTATGATATATGGGCCTTCGAGTTTTTGTAATAATCTAAGCCCTACATTAATAATAGTACCTTTACGACATATACCAGGCGGAGCAGTTAAAACAATGAATAAATTAGGAAAAATCTCAACGTGTTTCCCGGTGAATTTTACTGATACTTTACGCTGAAGTGCAGACGCAATAGTGGATATGGCAACCCATACATGAAAAGATTCAGGAGACTCAACGTTCTTTGTATAAACTATATAATTACCAACCCAACCACCATCAAGAACCCGACTCATGCCGCATCCTTTCAACTACCTGTATGAGTTCTTCTTTAGTTCCTACCTCTGTCATGTCAGACCAATTCATACCTACTTTAAGTTCAGAAGGTATGGTGAGTATTCGATCTTTGATTGGTACTGGAAACTCCATCATTTCTCGGGCACGCCACGCTAACTCAGGATTATTTAATGGAATTTGCATTACGAGTTCGTCATGAACTTGTAGAAGCAAAGCGACTCCGTACTTACCTAACTGATTGTCTATATCACGCATACCTTTTAAAGTGATATGTCCAACATGAGACTGTGGTATATGAGCATATGCTTGTCTAAATAAATCATCGCCAAACCTTTCGCCGAAAACTCTACGCTTGCCCAGGGGCGTAGTTAAGGTACGAGTCATACTCATTTCATGCTGGATTCTATCATGCCAAATTTTAAGCATTGGCGTTGCAGCATCGGCTGCTGCTAATAATGCCTTAGCACGTTCTGCATTTAAAATCACACCATGAGTAGCAGCATGAGACATAAGTCCTTTCCATGTCATACCATAATTCCTAGCATGACGAAGGATCTTGCCAAGATTCCTCATAGATTTAAAATAATCAGGTTCGGTTATTTTTTTAGCCAGGAACTCTTCTCTCAAACCTCCAGTTAGATGAAAATGTAAACGAGCTGCAAACTCAGCATGAGCATCTAATTTTAATTCGTACTCTTGAATAACTTGTACATCATCAGATAGATACGCTACCACACGAGACTCTGCTTGTGATAAATCAGGAGCCGCTAAGAAATAACCAGGGTCTGGTTCAAATAGACGTCTAATAATACCTTCCTTGTCTGTTCGTTTAGGCATAGTCTGAAGATTTGTACCTCCGCCAAAAGGACTTTCAGCCGATGACAATCTAACTAAAGACTTAGTCCCCGCAAGTCGCCATGCACAACGTAGCCTACCATCGAGTCTATCTGTTTCTACCGTAATGTAACGTGAGTACATTGTACGCATAGCACGGATAGCCATGATGACATCTAGAATACTAGCGAATTTAGGAAAGTTTCTGCGTAATTTTTTGAGTGCTTCATCATCAGCAGTAGGTTTTCTATCTTTTCCTCTACCTTTATACTGAACAGGTAAACCTAAAACAATATAAAGAAAACGCTGCATTTGAGGAGAAGAAGCTACGTTGAGAGGATGTCGATCTTTCTCATACAATGGGCCAATAGCTAATTCTAAAGCCTCTTGTGCTTTGCTGATTTTTGCATCGTATTCATTAATTAAATGTCTCTGATCCTCCTTGTTAAAACGAACTCCTCGTACTGTCATATACACAAGAGCTTTCTGGAAAGAGATTGTTTCCATATACTGCTCCCACAAACCAGCTTCGTTTAGAGCAGCTTCTAACTTCCATGCTATTTCTAAAGTAACTGCTACATCTTTACAATTATAATTCCATAACTGCTCATCGGTTACTCGACCACTATGTGATTTACCTTCATCTTTCCAATAAGGTTCATCAGTCCAGATGGAAGCTAGAAAATCAAGCGAGCGTTTTGTTTCAGGAAAGATCTCTCGGTGAGCAACCATTGTATCTAGGTTGATATCTATGTCCTTAAAATCGATTTTATAATACCTAATCAAATACGCCATATCGTAAGCAAGATTCTGTCCTACCTTACGAATTTTAGGATTTTCGAGTAGACTTGCTATCAACCTCCAAATATGCATTTCTTCTTCCAGTGTCCAATAATTTGCTCTCAAACCTTTGGTCATAGGAATACAAATAGCACGACTAGGATCATCAGAGAATCCTATGCACGATAAGACTTCATAGTTTTGCCCTCTTGTTTCAATATCCACAGAAAGATCAGTAGCATATTCAAGCCGATACAATTCTTCTATGACCTGCTCAAAAGTAGGAGCTATAATGAAGTCTCTATGAGGTCTCCTAATTTCCGGGTATTCACTCTCTTTAACTGCCTTTTTCAAATCGAGAGGAACTATACCTCGCCATGGATTCCATACTTGATTAACAAACCTAGGATGAAGCGTTACTATTATTTTTAGTCCAGGTATTAAAGTTGACTCTAAGATAGAACCACGTAATTTGAGCACACCGAAACGACCTGTGAGTGCCCATAAAGCAACCCCGCCTACAGCAACTACTACATTAGGTTTGAGTTCCAACAAATCTTGCTTTAGTAATTCTCGTTGATCAAGAAGAGCTTGTGTAGGCTTAGTCTTCTTTACATCAGAGAAGTATGTAGGAACCAGATTATTATTGGGAGGCCTAATTTTTATAACGTTTGTAATCCAGACTTCGCCCCTAATGATCCGTGCTTGGTTTAACATCTTATTTAAGAGTTGTCCCATAGGACCAACAAAAGGTTCTCCAGCTAAAGCTTCTTTCTCCCCAGGAGCCTCTCCGACTAATGCTATCTTTGCATTCCTATCTCCAATGCCTGGTACTTCTCTCATTCTTTTATCCTTTCAATATTCGGAAGATTACGATTAATGATCCAACCGCAAAACATATACTTCCTGCTAAATACCAAATGTAAGGGATCAATTCTCTCATAATTTCCACCATTCGCTCCAGTGTTCAAAATTAATTACCCATCGTCTACTTAAGAGACCACTCCGAAAACAACCAATATAAACATGGAACATTAGGATTTGAATTGAAAAGACAAACAAAACATTAGGCAGATGTTTTCCTATAATTAAAGAACCTAGCCTACCCATATTCCACATCTCCGAAGTTAAGTCTGTCGAGAACCAAAACCATTTATTTATCATTTCTCACTCTCCATTTCCAAAGTTCATCTGTAACTGAGTATCATGAACCTTTGCCCATCTTACGAGACGATGAAGAGATTTTGCGAACTTGTCTTCTCCAGACTCAAAACCAATCGCGTTATATCCGAGGTCCAAGGAAGCTTCGATGGAGGAAGCACTGCCCGCCATAGGATCGAGGATAGTAAACCCAGGGTATGCGGATCGTCGAATAAGATCCTTGTAAAGATCGACTGGCTTTTCAGTTTCATGAATTTTATTCTCTCCTCGCACAGGGTCGTGAACAAGCACATTTGAGAGTCCTCGCATCGCAAGGGGCAACTCTCCCTTATGGAGCAGTAGAAGTGTTTCATAAGATCGGGCGGGATACTTAAGTGGTTCGCCTGTTCTACCAACATACTTTCCTTTCACCCAAATCATGGGTATTATATCGGGTTCAAAGCCTACCTCTCTTGCCCAATCGATGTAGTACTGATAGTATTCCATGCCATAAAACATATACATATGGGCATTGGGATAAAGTACTCGATAACATTCTTCGAGAAGCTTCTTTCCATACTCAAAAGCCCAATCTTTACTATCATCATAAACTCCTATCCTAACACTAGCTGTAGAGTCTCCGATATCGATGCCATAAGGGGGGTCTGCGAGAATGAGATTAATCGACTCGTCTTTTAATTCTCCCATTAAACTCCAAGCGTCCCCTTGCTTCAGATGTTCATTCATATCAGCAAGATAATCATCATCTGATTTTACTTGAGGCACTGTCTGAGCTTGTACTCCGTCATCGAGGATAGCCCGAATAGATTGTTTTAATTCTTCAGGATCCATTTCTGATGCGCCTGGAATGATTTCTTCGATATCAGATACAGTTACCTTTTCGACTTCATCAACTGTAGCTATCTCAATGCTAATCGAAGCTTTTTCTATGGCAAGAAGACGTCGTTCAATGGCACGTTTGGCGCGCTCCTGCTCGATAGCTGTTTCATAATGATTTCTAAGTGCAGAGAGAGCCTGGGAACGTTTAGTAAATTTGAGTAGTTCTGGAAGGTCTTTAATGGAGTCAACGAGATGACACTCGAGACGAACAAACTCACCAGATTTGCCCAACTTCTCTCCAGTTTTTATGTAAGACCAGCCTTTACGTTTACCTTCGCCCTTGCCGTGTTTATTCAAATACATTTCATGAAGAGCTTTAACAGCCATAGCTTCTTCGTCCCAGGAAAGAGAAGCACGGGCGACGTTCTCCATGAGTTCTAGTTCATGCATTTGTTCCCTGTCGAGATCGTCTCGTACTACAGCCCATACTTCACGCTCTAGTTCGAGACAAGCTGTAACACGTCGAGCACCTGAGATAACAATGTTATGTTTCGTTACCATGACAGGATGAATTTGACCATGTTCAATGATAGAAGCTTTAAGTTCAGAGAGGTGTGTAATTGAACGGCGCATACGTCCAGGAGGGATTGTTAGTTGTTTAGGATCAACATAAAAAGCCTTAGCGATGTCAATTCTTTTCATTTAGATACCCATCCTTTCCATGTTGCTTTTCTCTTAGATATCCAAGTTGAACATCGCCTGGTAGATCGTATAATTCTTTTCTACTTAGAGATTTTGTTTCTGCAATCTCTCTTCCTTTAGCAAGATCAGGCGTCTCTCTACCCCGAAATATAGTATTACATCCTGTACATAGCCCATTGTAAAGAGGATTCCCCAATTCTCCATGAATAACTTTCCAATTTATCAGGCCTCCACATTCGGTACATTTTTTCTCAGGCCTCTTCATCTAATCCTCCCTCACCCTTGAGAGCATCTACTACATCATCGTCTTGTAGTAACATGGCAAGAACTTCATCAACAGGCTTACCCAACTTTTTAGCGACCTCTTCCACTTTTGATGTAAGATGATCTAGACTCTTAACCTTGCGTCTACGCTGAGCAGACTCAGGTACATCTGTGCGTATTTTGCGAAGGTTTATGAGTAATTCTTGTAGTTCATCATCTGTACGTTCAGAAAAGGATTTGGCTTTGACTTCTTCAAATACCTTTTCAAACGTTGTCATCAGAATCCTCCTTTTTAACTGCTTGCTCATCTGTTATTTCCTGGAGAGTTTTTGCTACTGTAGGATTCTTGAGAGTTGCTTTGGGAGGAACATAATTAGCTACATCTTCTGGCATTTCCGAAGAATCCTCCTTTTCATTTTCAAGCGGAGTTTCAGCATCCATTATAGCTTGGATTTTTCCTTCATCCATTGTCTCCCGCAGCGATTTTATTTCATCACTGTCTTTTAGTTCCTCGTCAATGTGAGTAGCTACAATTTTCTCAGATTCAGACCTCTCGATATCCTCCATGACTTCAATTTTGGCATCTCCCTGCAAGGTTCTAGAAATTACCTCCGAGGTGAAAGAAGTTCCATGAAGTGTTCTTGGTTCCGGAGGAGCAGGAAGCTGATCTTTAATGTCTGCCTCTATACCTGGACCAGTGTGAGGAATATCATCGAGTTCGATCGGAAGTTGCTCCAGAATCCCTCGATGAATCAACACCATAGTGATAAGATTCATGGCGTCAATGAGATCAATCATACTTGTATCCATCTCTCGATCAGAGGATATACGAAGAGATCCGTTATTATAATTCTTTGATGCAAGAGCAATAAGATCCCTGAGATCCATTTTCTTGTAGGAATCTCCTTTTGTATCATCGAACTCACTCCAACGCTTCTCCATCATAATAGCAACTCGTTTAATTTCATTTCTGAGTTTCATTTTTTACCTCCCGTTTAATGTACCTTCTAAGTTCATATTGAGTACCATAATAACATCCATCATTTCAAGATAGATAAAATCACGATTGGTTCCGGCTTCTATTTCATCTTGAATGGAATCGACTTTTTTCCTTGCTTCTATTGCGCAAAACATATACATTACTCATCCGCCTTTGTTTTCTCTGATACCATTTTTAAATACTCAATCAACGGAGGCATCCAAGAATCTGGAACCTCATATTTTATTGAGTTGTTTATAATTATAATATTAGTGGGCATTTTAATCCTCCTCCGCTAGTATCTCCTGCACCGCTTGTAGTGCAGCAGGTTTAATATGATCTATCGAGGCCATAAGTGGAAAGCGCTCACACTCCTCACAAAAGATATGTATAAACCGTCGGACTGCTCGGCTTCTTTGTCCATGTTTAGGTAAGTGATCGTGAAACTTGTCAGCGAGAGAACTATTCAGCTTTACTCGCAAGTGTTTGATCGGCATCTTTAAATCTCTCCTTACCTCTTTCTTCACACCAGTGATATAACCAATGAGCTAATGGTCCATCAATACCTCGATGTTTAAGCCACATCATAGCTTGCTTAAAAACTTTTTCCTCGTCTTTATCTTCATATAATGGAGGGTGATTCATTCCCATTAGAATATCTCCTTAGCTACTTGATATAACCACCAAATAATGAACATAATTACACCTAACCATAACCAATCTCCTAAGTGCATATTCGAGAACATAAAGGCAAAAAAGAAGAGGCGGAGATTAACCCGCCCCCTCTTAGTATGGATTTATTACAGTGGCCTGAAGCCAGAGAAACGATCCATGTTGCGTCCTTCATAAACCTCATGTTTACAAGTGACCCAACATCTCCTGCCGGCAAACTTGGTAGTATCTGGGCGTTTCTTATCCACGCCGAAAGCGTCGAATACTTCTTCGACCATAGCGATCATAACGCCCCAAAGACCTCTACCATCTTTGGCCTTCTTCTCCTTGTCGGAAGGAATCTGCATATAAACACGATGAGCACGAGTCTTGCCTGCATGTTCCTCCGAGTCGTTGCTGTCTTTCACGACTTGAAGAGACAAATTGATGTAAGGACGCTCTCCCTCTTTTTCCGGGGGAACCACCTCAGCTTCGAGACAATCCATTTGATAATCCTCTTCAGGCAGAGGCTCATAATGCTCAGCATCTTCAAAAGGAATTTCGATCAACATAGGACAAACCTCCTAAAAAGGAGAGACAAGAGAGAGCTAGCTTGGGGGAGTAATTGGAGTGTAACTCTCTCCTGTCTCGTTGAGGGGTATGTTAGATGCCCAGATCGTCGAGCATCTCCTTGAGCTTGGCCTCGACATCAGCGCGCTTCTCAGGCGGTACATCCTTGAGACGCTTCTTGAGCTGTGTGGCGACAGAAGCATCGGCCTTGCGACCAGGTTTCCAGGTAGCTACATATTCCTGGATAGGACCTTCGTCGACTTGCTCTTGCTCTTCCAGACCCTTGAGGTACTTGATCCTGACGCCATTGGAACAGCGCCTGGCCAGGTTGTCGGCGATTTCCT